>Ga0214471_10000148_pt1 | contig 68019 bp, 67 predicted proteins | sample RVTome_5_FD_207665 | JGI IMG/M metagenome (GOLD analysis project Ga0214471, IMG submission 207665) | Soil microbial communities from uranium-contaminated site in the Upper Colorado River Basin, Wyoming, United States - RVT142D155 | ecosystem: Environmental > Terrestrial > Soil > Contaminated >... | reverse complement strand
GCCCGCGCTTCCCCGGTGCTGCTTCACAAACGCTATGGTCAACGGTTCTTGCATGAACGAGACAAACCGGAGGATCAGGTCAGAGTTCGTCCGAACGCAAGGAACCTTGACCATAGCGCCCGTGAAGAGATCTCCGGTCCGGGGGGGGTCCGCGCTCGGGGGTCAGCCCGCGCACGAGGTCGGCTCGACGTCAGCGCGCGCGCAGCTCGCGCTTCAGAACCTTGCCGGCGGCATTACGCGGCAGCGCCTCGACCAGTTCGTAGCGCTTCGGCGCCTTGAAGCCTGCCAGCGACGCGCGCGCGTGGGCGTCGAGCTGCTCGACGGTCGCCGGCGACGCCGGGTCGAGCACGATGAACGCGGCAACCTGCTCGCCCCATTTCTCGTCGGGCAACCCGACGACGGCGACCTCGCGGACCGACGGGTGTGTGACCAGGACGTCCTCGACTTCGCGCGGGTAGATGTTCGTGCCGCCCGAGATGATCATGTCCTTCTTGCGATCGACCACGTAGACGAAGTTGTCATCGTCGACGCGCACGATGTCGCCGCAGGTGAGGAAACCGTCGGGTGACGTGCACGCATCGGTCGCATCGGGATCCTTCAGGTAGCCGTTCATCAGGTACGGCGAGCGGCTGAACAGCTCGCCGGTGCCACCGGGCCCGACCGGCAGGCCTGCGTCGTCCACGACGCGGATCTCGGTCATGAACCACGCCGGCCCGACGCTGCCGGGTTTCGAGCGAGCGAACGCGGGACGGCAGTTCGTGACGATGCCCGCCTCGGTGGAGCCGTACAGCTCGTGCACGCCGGCGCGTGGGAAGGTTCCCATCACCCATTCCTTCAGCGGGAACGGCAGAGCGGCCGCGTTGAAGTACAGCGTCTCCAGCGACGAGGTGTCGTGGCGCGCGATCGCGCGCTCGCCGAGCGCGCGCAGCATCTGCGCATGGGTCGGCACCAGGAACACGCTCTGCGCGCGCGATGCCGCGATCATGGCGAGCAGCTGCTCGGGATCGAACGCCCGGAGCATCCACAGCTCGCCGCCGACGTGCAGCGCGCCGTACCCGAAGGCGAACCCAGCCCCGTGATACATCGGCGCGACCGCGATGGTTCGCCGGCCCGGCCCGAGCCCCCATTCCAGGGCCGTGCCGTAGAAGGTCAGCGCGCGCGAGCGGTGCGAGATCATGACGCCCTTCGGCTTGCCGGTCGTCCCCGAGGTGTAGGCGACGCAGAACGGCTCGGTCTCGTCGACCACGACGCCGGCGTCGGCCGTCGACGCCGCCCCGAGCGCGTCCTCGTAGTCGCGATCGATCTGGAGCACCAACTTCTGGGGATGCTCATCGAGCGCCGGCGCGATCGTCTCGCCGAGCGCCGCGTCGAGCACGGTCGCGCGCGTCTCGGCGTGGCCGATGATGTACGACGCTTCGGCCGCGGTGAGTCGCGGATTCACCGGCACCATCTGCATGCCGGCGCGCGCGATCCCGGCGGCGATCTCCGGGTACTCCAGCCGGTTGCCGAGCACGACCGCGACCCGATCGCCCGACGCCAGCCCCGCCGCGAGCAGCGCGTTGCCGAAGCGCCGCGCGCGCTCGTCCAGCGCCGCGTAGCTCAATCGCCGGTCGCCGTCCACGACGGCGGTCGCACCCGGGGACGCGACCGCGAACCCGCGGATCCCGTCGGCGATGTTCAGGTGCGCGCCGCCGCGCCGGATGGCCATGCGCGTCAGTGTCGAGCAGCGGGCAGCGACGCCCGGACGCCCTCAGGGCCTGTCTCGTTGAACGCCTTGCCGGAGACGAGCGCGCCGCTGACGTCGGCGGAATCGGCATCCGCGAGCCAGACCGCGGCCGGGACGATCACCTCGGCGGGCAGCGGCGGGTGCTGCTCCTTGAGCCACTCGGGCATCCCGGTCGGCCCGAACAGTTGCGTGTCCACCATCCCGCCGGGGGAGAGCACGTTGACGCGCACGCCGGCCTGGCCCATCTCGCGCGAGGCGAGGGTCGCCAGCGCATCCGTCGTCGCCTTGGTGATCGCGTAGAAGCCGGCGCCAGGATACAGCGCGCGCCCCGTCTCCGAACCGATCGCGATGAAGCTCGAGCCCGGCTGCATCTTCGGCAGCGCATGCTTCATGCACAGCCAGGTGCCCACGACGTTGACGCGCAGGAGCTGCTCGACGATATCGGCATCGTAGGTGTGCAGCTCCCGGTACTTCTTGTCCGTGAGCATCCCGTAGGAGGTGGCCGCGTTCGCGACGAAGACGTCGATGCGGCCGGCCTGCGTGATGACGCCATCCACGAGCTGCTCGACCTGAGACTCGTCGGTGATGTCGGTCTGCACGACCGTCGCTCCGGCCGCGCCGGCGGCAAGGCAGGCCTTCTGGACCCGCTCCAGATCGTCCACCGTGCGCGCGGCCAGTACCAGCGTGGCTCCCTCGCCCGCGTAGCCGGTCGCCATCGCTTCGCCCAGCCCGCGGCTCGCGCCGGTCACCACGATTACCTTGCCTTCGAGTGCGCCCATGGCCCCTCCCGGAGAATGTTTAGCGACAGTATGTCACGAAACGTTCGACGCGGGCCAGGAGGGTCCTGCTACCGGCCCGAACCGGAGGCCTTCTTCTTCGAGGCCTGCGCCTTGCGCGCCGGTTTGGACTTCGCGCCGAGCGCACGGAGCAGGAATCCGGTCACGCGCTCGGTCGCCTCCTCGACGTCGTGCGCGCGCGTCGCGATCGGCGCGCGCTCGGCGCCGATGCAGGCCATGATCATCGGCACGGTCGTCGCCGGATCGACCGGGCCGAACTCCCCGGTCTTCACGCCGGTGGACACGATCGTGCGCGCGATCACCTCGACGGGCTCGATGTGGCGCATGAACCGGCCGTAGGTCTCGGGATTCAGGAACTGCATCACCTCGTGGCCGGGCGGCAGGTGACGCGATGCGAAATCCAGGAGCTGCTGGCGCACGAAGATGCCGAGCTTCTCGGAGCACGTCTCTGCGGCCTCGATGTCGGCCTCGAGGATCGCGATCGTGCGCGCGACCTCGCGGTCGGTCCAGGCGAACAGCAGCGATTCACGGTCAGAGAAATAGTTGTAGATCGCAGTGCGCGCCAATCCCGCCTGCGCCGCGACGTCCGCGAGCGACACGTCCGAGTATCCCTGCTTCAGGACGAGCTCGCCGAACGCGTCCAGCAAGCGATCGATCGTGGCTGCGCGGTGCGCCTCGAGCGTTGGTGCGGAGATCTTGGGCATGCGCTGAGTATAGCGGTGGACCCCTCGATCACCTGGGCCCGTCTAGTCCGAGAAGACCTCCGCGACGGCGAGCAGGTCGGGATCGACCGTCTTCAGCTCGGTCACGGCGTCGCCGAGCGGGACGCGCGTGATCTTGCCCGCATTCAGCGCGACCATCTTCCCGAAGTCGCCCTCGTGCACCGCGTCGATCGCGGCGATCCCGAAACGGGTCGCGAGCACGCGGTCGGACGCGGTGGGCGTGCCGCCCCGCTGCACGTGCCCGAGCACGGTGACGCGCGTCTCGAAACCGGTCCGCTTCTCGATCTCTTTGGCCAGCACGTCGCCGATCCCGCCGAGCTTGACGTGTCCGAACGCATCGGTTCCCTGGTCCTGGAGCACCAGCGATCCCTCCCTGGGCTTGGCGCCTTCGGCGATCACCACGATCGATGCGTAGCGACCTTTGTCGTGCCGCCGTCGCAGGACCGCGCAGACCTCGTCGACGTCGAACTCTCGCTCGGGCACGAGCACCTGCGCCGCGCCGCCGGCGATGCCCGCGTAGGTCGCGATCCAACCGGCGTGACGCCCCATCACCTCGCAGACGAGCACGCGGTCGTGCGATTCTGCTGTGGTATGCAGACGGTCGATCGCGTCGACGGCGATCTGGACCGCCGTGTCGAAGCCGAACGTCACCTCGGTCGCGTTCAGGTCATTGTCGATGGTCTTGGGGACCCCGACGACCTGCAAGCCCTCCTCCTGATGGAGCTTGTACGCCACGCCGAGCGTGTCCTCGCCCCCGATCGCGACGAGCGCGTTGATCTCGAGGCGCTTGATCGTGTCGAGCACCTTCTGCGGGCCGCCGTCGATCTTGAATGGGTTGGTTCGGGACGAGCCGAGGATGGTGCCACCGCGCGGCAGGATCCCCCGGCAGCGCTCGACGTTCAGCTCCATCGTTGCGCCTTCGATCGCGCCGTGCCAGCCGTCGCGGAAGCCGACGAAGCCGCTGCCGTAGTGGACCTCTCCTTTGCGAACGACGGCCCGGATCACCGCGTTGAGACCGGGGCAGTCGCCGCCGCCGGTGAGCACTCCTATCCGCATCTCGGACTCCTTCCTGGTTCCAGACGTCATTCCTATCGCGGCGAGCAGCGCGCCGACAAGGTCAGGGTCGGCACGCCTCGACGATCGCGGCCATGTCGCCTGGATGAGGGACGTATCGTGATGGAACCGACATCCATAGCACCACTACCTAGTCCCTAGCCCTCATATCGGGACGGTTCCCTACCCAAGCGAGCATTCTGCGCCGATGATGCAAGCAGGATCTAGGGAGACGGGTTGCCGCGGAGAGTGCGATTGGCCCCACTGGACAAGACGCTCGCGATGGAGCGCCATGTGTCGTACCTGCGCGCCGTCGTCATCGGGTTCAATATCGCGGCCTTCTTCCTGTTCCTCGGCGTGGATTCTCCGCGCGCGCCGCTCGCGCTCACCGTCGTCGGGGTCGCCGGCGCGTACGGTGTCTGGAGCCTGCTCGCCCGACCGTACGAGCGATACCCGCTGCTTCGGTTCGGCGCCGCGACCCTGACCGTCGACGTGCTGCTCATCACGCTCTGGGTGCTGGGCACTGGCGGCCCCGCGAGCGAGTTCTGGGTGATCTACTTCGTCTCGATCGTCTCGGTCGCCATGCGATACGACGTCGGGCAGACGCTGATCGCCGCCGTCGGCGAGGCAGCCGCCTACTCGATCGCCATGGCGTTCGACGGCGGTCTCGCGGACATCGGGACGGCGGTGCGTCCCGTCTACGTCCTGATCGTGGGGCTGGCCGCCGGGCTGCTCGCGCGCCAGGAGCGGATCACCGATCAGGAGCGCGTCGTTGCGGACAGGATCGCGTCGGAACGCGAGACGATGTTGCACCGTGAGCGCGAGCTCGTCGACCAGCTCCGGGAGCTGGACACGCTCAAGACCGCGTTCGTGGCCAACGCCGCGCATGAGCTGCGCACGCCGCTGACCACGCTTTCCGGTCTCGCGGCGACACTCGCCACTCGGTGGGCCGATCTCGACGCGGACGAATTGGCGTGGGCGCTGGGATCGATGCGCCGGCAGGGTGAGCGCGCTCGCGTGCTGATCGACAACCTGCTGGACCTATCCGCGATCGAACGAGGGAAGATGATGGTGGCGCTCGCACCCGTCTCGCTCGCCTCCGTCGTGCGAAGCGCGCTCGAATCGGCGCCGCCGCCCGCGGACAAACAGATCAAGATCGAGGTCGGTGACGCGCGTGCGATCGCCGACCCGAACCGGCTCGAGCAGGTGCTGACGAACCTGCTCGTCAACGCGTACCGGTACGGAGGCTCGTGCATCGAGTTTCGCGCGGCGGCGGATCGCGCGACGATCGTTCTCACCATCACCGACGACGGCACCGGCCTGCCGCCCGACGTCACCGCGCATCTGTTCGAGCCGTTCGCGCGCGGAGAAAACGTCGGCGAACGGACGGGATCCGGCTTGGGCCTCGCGATCAGCCGCCGCCTGGTCGAAGCCTTCGGCGGCGAGATGTGGTACGAGCAGGCCGTCCCACACGGCAGCTCGTTCAGCGTGAGGCTGCGCGCGGCGTCCTAGCCAACATCCTCGTTCCCTTTTCACCCGAAGGTCCGATAGGTGCATCCCTGCTTCCGCGTGAGATGTCATCCGGCGTGGTAACGAGATACCGACCGGGTTCCTGATCCGGCATACATCCAGGGGGAGACGCATGACCGCATCGCGGGGTCCGCTGATCGCACAGCGCTGCCCGGTTCCGCTCGACCCCGAAGAGGAACGTCATCTCCGCGAGCAGCTCGCGCGCCTGCGCGCCGACATCGAAGTCGCCGGCGGCCTGTTCGGATGGATCGAGACCCGGCTCGAGGACTGGCTGTTCGAGGCCGAGGTCGACTCGCCTGCTCCTCATCCGATGCGAGCACGCCGCACCTGACGCGCGCGGCGGAGCAGACCGTGTCACGCAGATCTTTGCCGGCGGGCGAAACCGCTTTGGTATGATCGCGCGGCTGCGGGATAGCGGAAGGGGGGACCGGTGACGCTCGAGGCGGCGTATTGGATCGCGCTGGGAGCAGGCCTCGGCTTCCTCGTGCTCGCCCTGCTGCTCGGCGACGTCTTCGACCTCTTCGATATCGAACTCGGCGGCAGCGACCTCGCTGCCGGACCCATCTTCTTCGCCACCGTCGCTGCGTTCGGCGCCGGCGGGCTTCTGGGCATCAAGGCCTTCGAGTTCGGGACCGGCGGCTCGATCTATGTCGGGCTCGGGACGGGTCTCTCGATGGGCGCTCTCACAGGCCTGCTTTTCTCCGCGCTGCGCCGCCAGGAGGCCGGCGACGGCTTCGAGCTGGCGAAGCTGATCGGCGCGCGCGGGCGCTGCTCGGTTGCGATCCATCCCGGACAGGTCGGCCGTGTCATCGTCCCATACGGCGGGATGAGCCGGTCGCTGTCCGCGCGCAGCTCCGATGAGATTGCCGTGGGTGACGAGGTCGTGGTGAAGGACGTGGTTGGGAACACCATCACCGTGTCGCGCGCCGACGCGACATCCAACGCCTAGGAGGGCATCGTGCAAGACTCCACGTTCTCGCTGCCGATCATCATCGTGTCGCTGATCGCGCTCGGCATGGTCGTGATCGCCTTCGCCGCGAGCCGCTACAAGGTCGCGAAGCCCAACGAAGCCTTGATCATCGCCGGCAAGAAGAACGCGCCGGGCGGGATCAAGGTGGTCGTCGGCGGCGGCGCCATCGTGTATCCGTTGGTCAACGTGGCCAAGACGCTGTCGCTCGAGGTCCGCTCGATCCCGGTCGGGCTGGAGGGCGCGGTCACGATGCAGGGTGTGCCGGTCTCGGTCGAAGGCATCGTCAACGTCAAGATCGCCGACGATGAGGACGCCTTGCGCCAGGCCGCGCAGCGGTTCCTCGATACGCAGATGGGCATCGCGGAGATCGTCCGCAACGTGATGGAAGGATCGCTGCGGACCATCATCGGCCAGCTTTCCGTCGAGCAGCTCATCCGCGACCGCGAAGTGTTCGCCGCGCGCGTGCAGGAGGTCGCCAACGGCGACCTCGACGGCACCGGGTTGGCGATCGACGTGTTCACGATCCAGTCGATCACCGACTCCGAGCAGTACATCGTGAACCTCGGGCGCAAGGCGGCTGCGATGGTCAAACGCGATGCCGAGATAGCCGAGGCGGAGGCGATGCGCGAGGCACGCCAGCAACAGGAGATCGCCAAGCAGCAGGTCATCGACGCCGAGAAGGTCACCCAGCTCAAGGAGCAGTCCGTCCGCCAGGAGATCGCGACCGCGCAGGCGCGCGCCGACCAGGCGCATCCGTTGTCCGAAGCCGAGGCACGCAAGGAGGTCGTGCTGACGGAAACGGAGGTCGCCGAGCTGGTCGCGAAGCGGCGGGACAAGGAGCTGGACGCCGAGATCCGCCGCACCGCCGACGCGCAGCGGTACGCGGCCGAGCAGGGCGCGGAGGCGAAGCGCTACTCCTCGGTCGCCGAAGCCGAAGCACGCGCAGCATCCGCGCGCGTGGAAGCCGAAGCCGCGCGCGACCGCCGGCTGCTCGAGGCCGAAGCCGAGAAGGCGAACCTGGAGGCCGTCGCGGCCGGTCACGCCTACGAGGAACGCGAAGTGGGCCAGGCGAAGGCCGACGCGACGCTGGCGACCGGGGAGGCCGAGGCTGAGGCGATGCGCAAGAAGGCCGAGGCGTACAAGCAGTACGAGGCGGCCGCGGTGCTCGAGCTGCTCGTTTCGCGGCTGCCGGAGGTCGCGCGCGCGATCGCCGAGCCGATCGGCAAGGTGGACTCGATCACGATCATCGACACCGAGGGCGCGAGCAAGCTGACCAAGACCACGGCGAACACGATCACCCAGCTCGACTCGGTGTTCCGGTCGTTCACCGGCGCGGGGCTGACCGACCTGATAGGACGCGTGCTCGGCGGCAACGGGGCGGGGCAGGCCAAGGGGGACGAACCCCCGGCCACGTCCTGACGCGCACGTTCCTAGATCAGCGACGAGAACGCATCGTGGAGCGAGGCGATCGCCTCGCTCACGGCTGCCTTGCGCGCGGTCGAGGTCCCCTCGGGCCAGCCGCCTCCGTCCTTGGAGAACTTGCCGAGCGCCTCGGTGATGGCAGCTCGTTCAGCCTCGCTGATGACGAAAGCGCGGACGCCCCAGGCCGCGAGCTCCTTTGCACGCGCGTGCTCCTTCCGATCGAGACGCTGGGCGCGATCGACCTCCGCGACCTCCTCGACCGAACGTTCGCGCAACATCGCCTCCCATGTGCCGAAGCTGTCCACCATGCGGTTCCCCGTCCGGCGCCGGCCGGCGGATCGCGCCAGCGTTCGGGCGTCGATCACGGCTGGGTCAGGCGCGAGGTCCGTCGAAGGTGGGAGCAGCTCGCCGGCGGGTACCTGCGGGCAAACCCCGAACAGGAGCTCGTCGTGGAACGCACGCACCGCCCCAGGATCCCCGACGGTCTCGGCGCGTGCAGCCAGCCGGTGGTCCACGACGAAGATCCGGTACACCTCGTCGAGATTGGAGATCCGGCCCATCCATCGATGCCCGTCGATGATGGCGTACGTCCGGGCGAAGAGCCGTTGCGCGAGGGCATCCGATCCGAGCCGGCGCGCGGTCTCGCGAGACAGCGCAGCGCCGTGCATGGCGACCAGATGTGCGACCGAGCCGAGCGCGTCCTCGTACGCGACTCCGTGGGCAGTTCCCACCGCGGCGAACGCGTCACCGATGGCGGCCTCGCGCTCGGCTCGCGCGCGGCTCGCGAAGGCGGCCGCGTCGGTACCGGTCATCAGCCGTTCGTTTCGGGGGCGGGATCGATCTTCCATCGCCGGTAGAGCGCCGCCCGGGTCACGATCACGGCGTCTCCCACCTTGAGGCCCGGGGCGACGAGGTCGGTTCGAAGGCGGGAGCGCTCGATCCTATCGTCGGGGAACCGAACGGCCACCGCGACGGTGTGCGCGGCTCCTTCGGATCCCGGCTCCAGCTCGACGAGGACTCCGTGCTCGGGTTCGCTTCTCATCGGATGGCCCTCCTCGGATCGTTGCGATCCCGTCTCATCGCGGGCGGTCGCATTAGCATGAACTCGATCCGTGAGATGGGGAGGTGATCGGACTGGCAACCGCGATCGTGGTGGCGGATGACTTGTTGATGCGGGCCCGCCTTGAATCCGCGGCCGCGTCGGCCGGTTTCGACGTGGCCGCGCGCGCGGTGGCGGCGCAGCCGGACGAGCCCCCGGCGATCGTGCTCGCCGACCTCGACGGGCCGAGAACGCTGGACACGGTCCGATCGCTGCTCGAACGGTTCGACGCTCTGCGCGTCGTGGGTTTCTGCTCGCACGTGGATCGCGAGCGGTGGCAGGCCGCGGAGTCCATCGGCGTCGAGGTTCATCCGCGCGGGGCATCGACCAAGGCGGAGGACATCATCCGAGCCTAATCGGTCGCCTGGGACCATGACGGTCATCCGTACTCCAGGTAGACGATCCCGCCCTCGACCACGACCTGGTACGACGCTATCTCCTCGTCCGAAGGCCCGCGCCTGCGTTCGCCCGTCCTGACGTCGAACTGGCTCCCGTGGAGCGGACACGTGACCACGCCGTCGTGGAGCTCACCCTCGGACAGCGCAGCACCGGCATGCGGGCAGACATCGCCCACGGCGTAGAGCTGTTTGCCGACGTGATACACAGCCACGGGGCCGACCGGCGTCTCCGGCGCGCGGTGCACGAGCCCGAGCCGGCCGGCCGTGTCGGCCGCTTCCATCAATCGGAGGCGACGGCGCCGCTGCGGGCCCTCCCAGGTTCGCAGGCGCTCCATCACTTGCGCAGAGATCGCGCCGCGGGTCGAGACCAGATCGTAGCCGCGAACCGCGGCAGCCTCCCAGCGGGCTCGGTCGGGCGTCGACACGAACCCGGCGATCAGCGCGCGCGGCCAGCGTCGCCGCAGGAGCTCGGGCGCCTCGAGCGAGCGCTCGAGGTCCAGATCGATCACGACCGCCGCCGGCTCGATCCCCGCGGGCACGTCCTCGACCCTAGCCGCCGACACGATCTCGCCACCGTCGGTTCGCACGCGGCCTTCGATGCGAGAACGGACGACATCGTTCGGTGTGACGACGACGATCGTTGGTTCGCTCATGCCAGGGATCCCTCGCCGGGGATGGTAACGGGCAGTCGGACCCGGCAGCGGCGGTCGTCCTCGGTGGTCCCTGCCACTCGGCCGACACGGCGTCTCGAGGGTGACGGCCCCATATCATTCGCATATTAGCATACCAGAATGCACTACTCATATAGTGTAAACAGTGATATATTGCCACACCCAGATGGGTTGCTGACGTCCGATCGCCGGAAGGTTCCGGAGATGCCGACAGTTCACCGTAGCTTCCCCATTGACCCACGGAAGGGGCGAACCTACATTAGCCCTCGCATAGATGCACATACGTGCATAAGGGAGCCAACATAGCGGTGGCCGGGAGCCCGGGAACGAAGCAGTCCATGGGGGTAACGGGCGTGGCCCTCCTCATGGCCCTGGTCGCGTGCGCCCCCCGATTCGACATCGCTCAGGTGCAGCCCGAAGGGGGCCTGGTCGGGCAGTCACAGCCCCGAACCGACACGGTTCCCTCCGGCGCTCCCACCGCGGTTCTGCCGACGAACCCGGGGGGTACAGGGGGTCCGGCCTCCACAGGCGTCGCCGTGCCGCCGGTCTCTACCGGCAAGGGCGCCAGGGTAACCGGGGGAGTCATCAAGGTCGGCGGGCTGTTCCCCCTCTCCGGCGGCCTCAGCTCGCTCGGCAAGCCCGCGTACGAGGGCGCGCAAGCGTATTTCAACTGGATCAACGATCACGGCGGGGTGCGGGGAAAGAAGATCCAGTTCATCACGTGTGACGACCAGGCCGACGACACGCGCTCGACCACGTGCGCGAAGCGGCTGGTCGAGCAGGACGGTGTCTTCGTCATGGGACCGTCGTTCACGCCGTTCTCACTGACGGTGATCGGTCAGCTCGAGAAGGCCGGCGTCCCGTGGGTCGGGTTCGACGGCATCAATGTCGAAGGGTTCGATGCCTCGAACGTGGTCACGGTCGGCGCGCCGATCGAGACCATGGCGCACGCGTTGCTGCCCTACTGGCACGACAAGATCGAGCGCAAGACCGGGAAGGCCCCAAGCAAGATCGGTGCGGTCGTACTCGATTCGGCGCCGGCGAAGACGTACGTGAACGAAGCGAACGCGGTGATCTGCCCGAAGCTGGGCTGTGAGATCGTCCCCCGGAGCGGCGACCGTGTCGGAGAGGAAGTCACGTATACCACGCTCGACTACGGTTCGATCTGCCGCAATATGCAGAACCGGCGTGTGGACGCGGTGTGGATCGTCACCGACCCCGCGTCGGCGATCAAGCTGCTCGTCGCGTGTCAGGGGATCGGGTACAAGCCTCCGGCCGGTTTCCTCGGCCAGCACGGCATCTACATGGACATCACCCTCGAGCAGTCGGGGCCGTTCGCCGATGGGATCTACGCCAACGGCGCGGTGCTCCCCGAGGATGTCGAGGGTGCCGCCACCCGCGAGATGAAGAAAGTCATCACGACCTATTACCCCGAGGCCAGTTTCGGCTACTTCACGCAGCTCTCCTACGCGAGCGCGCAGATGACCGTCGACCTGATCGACGACATCCTCGCCGCTGGTGCCGACCTCACCCGCACGGCCATCATCGCCGCGGCGCGCGCGCGCGGGTCCTATAGCTGCAACGGGTTGTGCAAGAGCGTTTCGCTCGCGCCGCCGGCGAGCCGCAGCGGCGGGAACCACAACATCTGGATCGTCCGATCCGACTACTCATCCGGCAAGGGACGCTGGGTATACGAAGCCGGTCCGATCGATGCCTTCCGCGTTCGGACCTGGCCCTGTCCGGGCAAGCCGAGGCCCTGCTAGGAGCCATCGTGGTCCTCTTCCTGCAGTTCGCGGTGAACGGGGTCGCGACGGGCTTCGTCATCGGCCTGCTCGCGCTCAGCATCGTCATGGTCTATCGCTCGACCCGCGTGCTCAGCTTCGCCCAAGGTGCGATCGCGAGCCTTGCGACATACGTGTACTTCCAGATGCAGACCATCTGGGGGTGGCCTGCGATCGTTGCGCTTCCCCTCGCGCTCGCCGCGGCCGGGCTCATCGGCGCCGGTTCGGAGCTGGCGGTGATGCGGCCGCTTCGGCGCACCGACACGCTGACGCGCACCGTCGCGACGCTGGGGCTGGTGCTCGTGCTGCAGGTCATCATGCGCGTGGGATGGGGCGGCAACGAGAGCTTCGTGCGTCCCCTGTCGACTTCGCGGGTGGCGCTCGGCAGCTTCACGATCGGAGTGCAGCAGCTCATCATCGCAGTCGTGGCGGTCGTTGCCGCGCTGGCGCTCGGCGCGTGGACGCGATCGAGCTACCGCGGGCTGGCGCTCTCCGCGATGGCAGAGGATCCCAGCGCCGCGCGTCTGCTCGGTGTGAACCCGACCTCGTCGTCGCTGCTCGCATGGTCGATCGGCGGCGTTCTGGCAGCGCTCGCAGGGATCCTGGTAACTCCCACGCTGGTTCTCAATCCGCTCCAGATGACGTTCATCATGGTGACGGCGCTCGGCGCCGCACTGCTCGGCAGATTCATGAGCCTGCAGCGCGCGCTGGTCGGCGGGGTGCTGATCGGAGTCGTGCAGAGTGTTACGACCGGGTACGTCTCGATCTCGGGTCTGTCCGAAACCTTCGGCTTCATCGCGGTGTTCGCCGTGCTGCTGATGACGCGCGGCGGGAGCGGATCGAGCGCGCTGCTCGCGAAGGGCCAGGCGGCATGAGCTGGCGCAGGACGATCCCCCCGCTGGTGGGTGTGGCAGCTCTTGCCCTCCTGACCCCTGCGCTCGGGGACTTCTGGCTGTTCGTCCTCGCGCTGACGATCATCTATGCGCTGGCATCCTTGTCTCTGGTTGTGCTGACGGGTTGGAGCGGCCAGCTCAACCTGCACGTCGCGGCGCTCGGCCTGGGCTGGGGCGCCTACAGCGTGTTCGCGCTGTCCTCGTTCGGCGTGCCGACGTTCTGGGCGCTGCTCCTCGCCGGGATCGTCACCGTTCCGTTCGCCGCGGCCGTTGCAGCGGTCGCGGTGCGGTTCCGAGGTCTCGAGCTGGCTGTTGCGACACTGGCGATCGGGCTGATCTTCGAACGTCTCGCCTTCCGCAACATCGGCAAGGCCCTGTCGCAACGTTCGAACTCGATCTCGACGCCGTTCGAGTCCTCCTTCGTGCCCATGGACCGTCCCTCGTTGTTCGGCGTCGATCTCGACAGCGATCGTGCCTTCTTCTTGTTCAGCCTCGCCATCGCGGTTGTGCTGTTCCTGCTCGTCGCGAACGTCTCGCGATCGGGTGTGGGTCGCACGCTCCGCGCGCTGCGCGAGCGAGAGATCATGGCCGAGACGCTCGGCATCCCGGTCGTTCGGTACCGGATCGGTGCCTTCGTGCTCTCGATCCTTCTCGCTGCGACGGCCGGCGGGCTGTTCGCGGCACTCAAGCTCGGGATAGCGCCCGACTCGTTCAACATCAATCTGTCGTTCAACCTGCTCGCCGCAACCGTGATCGGCGGGATCGGCTCGATCGGCGGGGCCGTGATCGGCGGGGTCCTGGCTGCGCTCCTGCCCGAGGTCGTGCAGTCTGGCCCGCTGGCTATCTTCTCTGGTGAGCGGTTGTTCCTCGTGTTCGGCCTCGGCATGGTCGTGGCGCTGTGGCGTCTGCCCGAAGGACTGGCGGGGATCGGCGCGCGGCTGCGGCGCCGCGCGCGCGCGGCGCCGCCCTCGGAGGCGGCGGGCGTGGACACCACGTTGCCGGCACCGGGGCTGGTGCCCCACACCAACGGGGAGCTCGCGGAGGTCGAGGTCGAGCGGCGGATCTACGGCAGCAGGCTGGACCGGCACGCGCGGCCGACGCTGCTGCGAACCGACGGCATCCGGATCGCATTCGGCGGTGTGCAGGCGCTCGGTGGCGTGGACATCTCGATCCCTCAGGGTGAGATCTGCGCGCTGATCGGACCGAACGGGGCCGGGAAGTCGACGCTGTTCAACTGCATCAGCGGGCTGCTTCCACCCGATGAGGGCCGCGTGTACTTCGACGGGGCGGACGTGACCGAACTGAGCACGCATCGGCGGGCGGCGCGCGGCGTCGCCCGAACCTTCCAGACCGTCGAAGCGTTCCGGAACCTGACGGTGGAGGGGAACCTGATGGTCGCCGGGCATCTGACCCGGTCCGCGGGGGCCTTCGCCGAAGCGCTCGCGCTGCCGGCCGCGCGCAGGAGCGACCGCGCGTTACGCGACCGCGCGCGCCGGGTGATCTCGACGCTCGGCCTAGACGCGGTCGCCGACCGGCGCGCCGGCGAGCTGCCCCTCGGCTTGCTGCGCGTCCTGGAGTTCGGCATGGCCCTGGTGCCGCGCCCCCGCCTGTTGCTGCTCGACGAGCCGAGCGCCGGGCTCGACGCGAATGAGACCGCCTCGCTGGCCGATCTGGTGGCGCGCGCGCGCACCGCGTACGGGCTCAGCGTGCTGCTGGTCGAGCACGATATGTCGATGGTGTCGTCCCTCGCCGAGCACGTGTACGTCCTGGACTTCGGTCGCATCATCGCGCAGGGGACTCCCGAGCAGGTTCGGACCGATCCGATCGTGATCGAACGATATCTGGGTCAGATCGAGGGCATGTTCGAGGATGTGGGAGGAGGGCGTCGTGCTCGTCGTTGAGGGGATCGATTCCTTCTACGGACGCGTGCAGGCGCTGCGCGGCGTCACGCTATCGGTTGCCGACGGCGAGATGGTGGCATTGTTCGGCGCGAACGGCGCCGGGAAGACCACAACGCTGCGCGCGATCTCGGGGATGGTGTCCACGCGCGCCGGCGCGATCTCATTCGAGGGCAGGGACCTCGGCGGCCTGACGCCCGAGCGGGTGGCCGCGCTGGGCGTCGCGCACATCCCGGAGGGCCGCGGCGTGTTCTCCGGGATGACGGTCTGGCAGAACCTGAAGATGGGCGGCTTCGTGCACCGCCTGCCGCCCGACGAGCTCGATCGCCGCATCGACGAGGTGCTCGCGTTGTTCCCGCGGCTCGGAGAGCGGATGGGTCAGGCCGCCGGCACGATGTCGGGAGGCGAGCAGCAGATGCTGGCGATCGCGCGCGCGCTCATCGGCCGGCCGAAGCTGCTGATGCTCGATGAGCCGTCGCATGGGCTCGCCCCCAAGGTGGTGCAGGAGCTGTTCGAGCTGCTGGCGAAGCTCCGTGCGGGCGGTACGTCGTTGCTGATCGTCGAGCAGTACGCCGCCGTCGCGCTGTCGGTGGTCGATCGGGGCTACGTCCTCGAACGGGGCAGGGTCGTCTCCGAAGGAGCGGCCGCGCGGCTGCGGGCCGACTGGCACGAGCTGGCCGGCGCCTATCTGGGAACGTGATGGAGGTCACGATGGAACGCTGCGGAAGGGTGCGATGGGGGGCGAGGATCTCGCTCCTCTTAGCCGCGTCTTCGCTGGCTCTCGCATCCGCCACTCCGGTCGTCGCGCAAGAGGAGGCCGGGCGCCGCGCGGCGATCAACGGCTTCGCGCGCGCCGCCGGCATCTTCGCGCCGTTCGCCGTCAACCCGAACTTCGACTTCTGGCCCGTCTACAGCCTCTCGGAGATCGACTCCAACTCCTCGCACGGCGTGAGCGCCGGGTTCTGGCCGGGCTTCCTGGTCGATGCGACGTTCTTCCAGTTCGGCTATCAACCGTTCGAGCGCGCCTTCTTCGGCGTCGCCGAGACCCTGTGGCCGAGCACGCCGTTGGATGCCTCCGCGGGAACCCACGACTTCGAGCGGTTCTGCCGGGCCGGCGAGGTGTCCACCGTGCCGTTACCGTTCGGGCTCGGCGAGGGTGCGTTCCCGGAGCCTCTGCTGACCGGGTGCCAGTCGATGTATGCGCAGTACCGACCGTTCGTCCCGTGGGAGGCCGGTGCTGCGGACTCGAGCAGCGATGAAGCCTTCACGGCCGGGCGGGCGACGAATTCGTCCTTCCGGTTCGGTCCGGTCGCGGCCGAGATGGTGCGCGCGTCATCATCGTCGGATGCCCGCGGGCTGGAGGCGCTGACGTCGGAGGCGCGCGTGCTGGTTCGCGATCTGCAGATCGGCACCGACCTGCGGATCCGCGAGCTGAGGTCTCACGCGGTCGCCGTCGCCGACGGGACCAGCGACGGAGCGACGATCGATCACGGCGTCAACCTCATCGACGCGACCTTCCAGGGAGAGCCGATCGAGATCGGCGGATCGGGCGTGATCGAGCAACCTGACATCGGAAACGTGAACGAGCAGCTCGCCGCGCAAGGCATCGAGGTGCGGCTGCTCGAGGGATCAGGTCGCACGCAAGGCGGTGTCGCCCAAGCGGAGGCCGGTGGTCTGGTGATCAGGTTGCGCAGGCAGGGAGCGCCGCCGGAACTCCGAGAACCCGCCGACCAGGCGTGCGATCAACTCGCGACGTTGGAGCCGGAGCCGGTCACGTCCGTGGACGAGGAGATCGCGAGCAATCCGCTCTACGACGACCGGCCGCCGTACAACCAGACGCCGCAGAGGGCCGAGTTGCACGAGAGCGTGCCTCCCCCGGTGGGATGTCCGCTGGTGCTGATGCAGCGCGCGCTCGACGTCGGCATCGTGCTCGGGGGCGCGAGCGCCGGCGCGCGGCTGCAGCCGCTGCCGCCGCTGCCGACGTTCGACTTCGGGGACCTCGACACGGATCCGTTCCCCTTCTTCGGCGATCCGCTGCCGGCCGGCGGTTTCGGCCCGAGCCTCCCGGGGTCGTCGCCGTCGTTGCCGAGCTTCGGCGAGGTGCCGCCGGTCCCGTTGGAAGAGGTGACGCGGAGCGCGCTGCTCGATCTCGGTCCCGAAGTCGCACGGACCGTTCGCGTGATCTACGGGGGGATGGTCGCGCTGCTCGCACTCTCACTGGTGGGGCGGCGCGTTTTCCGAACGCTGGTGATGCAGTGATGCTGGTGATGCAGTGATGCCGTGCGATGAGGTGACGAGATGATGGAAGAGGTGATGATGACGAAGCCTGTTCCTTCCGCGAGGTCGGAGGGATACCACGCCGAGGTCGGCGACGAACCGTCCGCCGGCGGCCGTCTCCTGCTCGGTTGGATCCTGATCGGGGTAGCGGTGGTGATGCTCATCGCGGGGTGGATCGGCGTCAGCGCGAACCCGGCCGTGGCGGTGCAGCTGTCCTACTTCTTCAGCGGCGGCATGGGCGGGCTGCTCGCGGGGATCATCGGGATCGGTCTGCTGGTCTCCGATGACATCCGTCGGGATCGCGCGCGCATCGGCAAGCTCGAGGCCACGGTGCTGGAGATGCGAGAGCTCTTGCTCGCGCAGGCCGAGCTGCTGCAGGGCCTCGAGGGCGACGCGCGCGAGACGCCACCGGAGGAGCCGCGCCCTCCCGCGCGGCGATCCCGAGGCGGGGGAGCGCAACGTCGCTGATGCGAGGTCGTAAGTGTCCGATTCGTCGGGATGAATCCCCCCTAGGGGGGAAGGGCATCCCCCCACGGTGGCGAATCGGTCAAAGAGAAGAACCGCGCCGCCCGGACGGCAGCGAGAGGGCCGGGTCGGGGGGATCCGCGCGGAGGCGCGGAACGAAAGGGGGTCGGAAGCATGCGCTCGAAGCGAGCGACCATGATGGTCGTGCTGGGGCTCGGCGCCATCGCGATGGCCGCGACGGTGCCGGTGGGTGCGTCGTCGGCGTACCACATGAACGGCCAGGGATCGCTGACGCTCGGTGGCGGCGGCCTGCCGTCGTGCATGGGCGGTCAGGGGGACTGCGCGAACGTCGATATCCCGTTCTCGTGGGGCGAGCTCACCGTGCAGGGGCTCGGTCCGCTGCAGGATCAGAACGTTGCCGGCCAGTACAACTGCAACTCGGAGGGCTCGAACTTCGAGAGCCGCATCCGAGGCAACACCAGCAACTTCGAGCTGACGTTCAACTTCCAGTGCGAGTTCTTGACGGGCCTCGGGCCGAGGTACATCAACGGCTGGTTCTCGAACGTGACCTCGGGCGCCGGCGGCGCGTACCACAGCGTGGCCGACCACCCGCATCCGACGCCGGTCGCGGCGGGTGTCCCGACGTTCAAGGGATACTTCATCGCCTCGGACACCAACAACATCGATCCGGATCTTGTGACGGCGAGCAACGGCGACCCGATGAGCTGCATCGGTGGCTTCGCGCCGACGGCCATGAACGGGTTGCGTATGCAGACGGCCGCTTTCCTCGGAGCGTGTACCGCGGTCGCTGCCTGATCGAGTCGAGCAACGTGCGACGGGGGGCCGAGATGCCCCCCGTCCCGCATCTGTGAGGGAACCGATGACGAACCGCCGCATCCTGCTCGCCGCGCTCGCCGCGGCGCTGCTCGCGGCGCCGTTCGCCGTACCCGTTCACGCCGCAGCGGCCGAGGGCTCGATCGACCAGACAGGCTTCTTCCCCTCCGAGATGTTCGCCGCTCGACGCCATCTCGAGATCGACGCAGGAGCGCGACGGCTCTTCGAGATCGGCCAGCTCGAGCAGCGCGCCGGCATGACCATCGTCGCGCGCGACCTGGATGGCTTCGCCGAGATCGGCCGGATCACGATCCCGGGATCGCAGTCGGGATTCGGCGGCCGCCTGTCGGCGGTCGATGAGCTCCGGCACCGGATGTACGTGCTGTATCCCCTCGGGCACGCCGACGACGCGGCCGTGCGCGACGTGCTGGGTCAACGCCAGAGCGGCCAGGTCATCGACGAGGCCGTGCGCGTGCTGTTCGGCGTCGCGGTGATCGACACGCTCCGGCTCCGGGTCGTCGGCTCGGGCTCGCTGGCACTGATGCAACCGGCGCTGCAGCAGGACCGGCAAGAGTCGAACTTCCTCGGGATCAAGGCGATGAGCTACTTCCGGGACGGAGGCCGCGACCTGTTGTACTTCGTCACGGAGATCCCGCTCGGCGTGGGGAACCTGGCGGTGAGCAATCACAGCGTCGTGGTCCATCAGGTGGACGTCGCGCGCCTGCTCGATGTCGCAACCTCGGCGTCCGCCGTCGATTGGAGCCATCCGGTCCCGCAGTGCGGGCTCACGATGGCGCGAGATGTTCCCGGCATCGTGTTCCGTTCGGCGGTCACGCCGACGCTCACGATCCCTTGCCGGCAGGGTGGAGCGCAGGGCATCCTCCCCGGAGGACAGCCCCTGGAGACGCCCGGGGTCGTGCAGATCACCTTGACGCCGGGTGATACCCCGGCGGACACCAGCCGGTTCACCACGGATCTGTACGCGATCAGCGGGAACCTGCAGTGGGGTCAGACCGTCGTCGATCCCGGCACCGAGCGATTGATGGTGCAGATCGACGGAAGCACGACCGAGGCGGCGATCTGGGTGTTCGACATCCCGAGCGCGTCGTGGGTCGGCCTGGTGTCGCTGCCGCAGGTATTCGCCAGCGGTGGAACCATGGCGCTCGGCGTCGACGTCGCGCTCAGCCGGCTGTACGCGGTCTCGCGCGCGGATCCCTCGGCCCGGGGCGCCAGCACGATCGCCGCATCGTCGACGCGCGCGGCAGGCTCCGACCAGGGCCGGCTGGTGTCGTTGACGCCGACGCCGACACCGGGCAAGGGGAAACCTGCGATCGATCCGGTCCGGCACAGGTCGGTCGTCGCCGCGCAGGGCGGCTACCTGGTCCTGCGGGACACCATCCCGCCCCGGGCCGAGATCGCCGCCGCCGATCCCGACGCGAACACCCTGGACGTCCTCGAGAGCGCGCGCACCGATGTGAACTTCGTCGGCGGAGCGCAGGCGTACGGCATGCGCATCCGTTGGGTCGGCGGGCGCCGCGGGGTCGAGCGCAACGCCAACGCCGTCGTCGAGAACCCTCCGTCGTTCCTGCAGCCGAACACCGGCGGGATCCTGCCGCCGCCGCCGGCGGAGGGGACCCGCGACGTGCATCTCGCCCGCGTGATCCACACAACCTTGACCAACGGAGAGGCGGCCGCGCACGCGACCGGCGGGCAGCGAGACCTGGAGAACACCGATGCCGATCTCGGTGGATGGACCGGGTACCTGCGTCGGTGGGGTGGACCGGATCTCACCGATCAACGGTGGCCGTACCCCACCGTGGACTGCGCCGACTTCGGCAGCGCCGACGATAAGCGGCAGGGAGCCGACTACGGCGCCGCGGTCACCTGTGACCGCGGCGGCACGACGGTCACCGCGGTGGCCGTCGACGAGAGCTTCCAGCGAGGCGAAGTGCTGCGATACGGCCAGGCGCGCGCGCGCAGCACGGTCGTGCGGGATCCGGTGCGCGGGGTGGTCTCGGTCGCCGAGGCCGAGATCGTCGGGCTCGAGCTCATGGGCATGATCACGCCGCCCGACGCAGACCAGCCGGTGCTCGCGGCGGTCGCGGGGATCGGACGCGTCGTGACCCGCGCCGAGACATGGGCGACGGGCCGGTCGCACTCGTCGAACGGGGTGGGCGCCGGATCCCGGTTCGAGCGCACGCTCGAGGATGTCTGGATGGTGCAGGACGGCCAGCGGCGATCGATATGCGGTTCGCTCAACGCGACATCCGAAGACGTCGAAGGCGAGCAGCGCTGCGACGCCCACACGGTCGCCGAGGCGTTCAACCGCACGCTCGGGCTTCGCGTGCGCGTCGAAGCGCCCGATCCCGAGCCGATGCGCGCGCGCGGGACGCCCGGCGGCTTCGAGGCGCTGATCGTCCGCGACCCCTTCGAGCGCGCGAACGACGCCGCGGTCAACGGGGAAGCCGACGAACGGCGCCTCGAGGTCCCCGGTCTGGTGATCACAGCGTTCAACGACGGCCGCGTCCCGTCCCGCGTCGTGGTGTCGCTCGCCGGCGTGTCGGCCGAATCCCACTACGGCATCTTCCTCGTCTCCCAGGCTGCGCCGTTCTTCCGGCCTCCGCCGGCCGCGCCCGGATCCGTCCCGCCGGTGTCGACGGGGACGGGTGGGGGAGCACCGCCGGCGGTCGGCGGCTCCGAGGGCGATGAAGGTGGGATCCCGCAGGTCCTCCGAAAGACGTTCGAAGGGATCCGCCTGACGCTGGCATCTCCGGTGCGCGCCCTACGCGTGGCCGGGCTGTGGGGTTTCCTCGCCGGACCGCTCGTGCTGTGGCTGCGGCGGAAAAGGCTCGGAATACCGGTGGGGGGATGAGCGCGTGGCGCGGATGAAACGAGAGATCGGCGTCTGGGAGACGATCGGGGTCCTGGTCGCCGTCGCCGCCCTGTCATCGCTGGCGGTTGTTCCGAGCGTGCGCACCGAGGTCATCAGCGCCGGCGCCGGCGGCACCGGGAGCGTCCAGGCGCCCTCGGGATCACAAGGCGGCGTTCCGGGATCGGGTGGGGAAGCTCCCGTCGATGCCGATGCTCCCGGCCTGCCGGGGCAGCGGGGGCCCGCGCCGGCGGGTCTGGCGTGCGCCGCGGGCAGGAACGGCGGCGCGACCGACGTCGGGGTCACCGGCGATTCCATCAAGCTCGGCGCCACGGTGGTGGACACCGGGATCGGCGCCGCGTTCCTCTCGGACGTGCGGTACGGGATGCAAGCGATCGTCAACCAGGTCAACGCGTCCGGGGGCATCTGCGGCAGACGGCTGAACCTGGTCCTGAAGGATGACGGCTGGGACGCGCAGCGCGGCAGCTTGTTCATCCGCAACCTGGTCGAAGGCGAGAAGGTGTTCGCGCTCGCGGTGGTGCCGTCGTCGGAGGGCCTGCGTGCCGCGACGAACTACGTTCGCGAGCAGCGCGTCCCGGTGATCGGGAGCGACGGCATGCTCATCAGTCAGTACACGAACCCGATGATCTGGCCGGTCGCGGCATCCACCATCACGGCCGTGCACATCATGGCCAAGGACGCTTTCGATCGCGGGCTTCGCAACTTCGCGATGGTGTACGACTCGAACTTCCGTTTCGGCGTCGAGGGCGCCTTCGCATTCAACGCTGCGGTCGAGCGGCTGACCGGCAAGCCGATCCCTGGTTACTCCAACCCACTTCAGTCGCCGCGGTGCAGTGGCCGGTTTTGTGGGATCAAGGCGGGTCAGCCCTCCTACCAGACCGAGATCGAGGTGGTCCGCAGCGCGTGCAGCCAGGACCCGCAATGCGACTACATCGCGTATCTGCTCGAGCCGGAGACGGCCCAGACGTGGATGCGCGGCGGCGGGCTTCAGGCCGGGTTCAACGGCGGCGTCCGGCTGCACGTCGGTGCACCGCAGCCGTTGTTCAACCGCGGGTTCGGCGTGAACTGCGCACAGAAGTGCCACGACATGTGGGTGTGGACCGGGTTCGTGCCTCCGGTGGAGCCGTTCGCGAGCGACCCGCAGGTTGCTCGCTACGTCAACGCGGTTCGACGGACTAACGCGAAGGCCGACGCGAGCAACTCGTTCGTCGAAGGTGGCTACCTCGGTATGCAGCTGCTCGTAGAGGCACTACAGCGGGTGGGACCGAACCTCACGCGAGACGCGCTGATCGAAGCGCTCGATGCGACCAGGTTCGAGTCCGGGCTGTCGCGCGCGATGCGCTGGACCCGCAACGACCATTTCGCGAACCAGTGCATGATGGCGTTCTCCTTCCAGTCCAGACCCTCGTTCGCGGGATGGCGCCACGAGCGCGACTGGGTATGCGATCCGTGGCCCGGTCAGGACATCCCCTCGTCGGAGACGTAGCCCATGCCCAGGCCGCTGGTCTTCCTGATCCTCGCCCTCCCGCTGGTTGGGGCGTACGCCATGTACGCGAGCGGGATCGTCGTGATCTACCAGGCTTCCAGGGTGCTCAACCTCGCGCACGGCGCGATGGCCACGGTCCCCGCGTACCTGGTCTACACGATGGTGGAGCGCTGGGGCATCCCCATGGGCGCCGCGCTCCCGATCGGTGTCGCATCCGGGTGCGCATCGGGCATCCTGATCGAGCGCGTGTTCGTCCGCCGCCTGCGTGACGCCGGTTCGACCGCGCAGACCGTCGGCACGGTCGCCGCGTTCGGGTTCACGATCGCGCTGGCGGCGAAGATCTGGGGCACCAGCGGGCTCGCCGCGCCGGGCGTCTTCCCCGACGGTCACCTCAACGTCGGCAACTCGATCTTGCGCTTCGGACAGCTTGGCATCCTCGGGATCGCCGTCGTGGCGACCCTGCTGCTGACCGTGCTGTTCCGCAGAACCTGGCTCGGGCTCGCGATGCGCGGTGCAGCGGTGAACCGGCGTGCAGCGTCGTTGTTGGGGGTCGATCCCGACATGACCTCGACCGTGGCATGGGCGCTCGGCGGTGGGCTCGCCGCGCTGGCCGGGATCCTGCTCGCCGCGGTGACCGTGCTGCATCCGTATTCGCTTTCGGTGTCGGTGCTTCCGGCGTTCGTCGCGGCGTTGATCGGCGGGCTCGAGAGCCTCGGAGCAGCGCTGGTAGGTTCCGCGATCGTCGGATTGGTGATCGGGTTCGTGCCGCTGCTCGCGGATCTGCCGGGCCTCGGGGTCGTCTTCGGTCAGGTCGGTGGCCCCGAGCTGGCGCTGGCCGTGACGGCGATGCTGGTCATGGCGGCGCGCGGGCAACGCCTCATGGGCACCGATGTGCGTCAGGTGGCCGCGATGCGCGCGCTGCCGAAGAAGGCCGCGGCCGCGCTGATGCCGCGTATCTCGCCGCGCGTGATGCTCGTGCTGCTCGTCGGGTGGGTGTGGCTCCCGGGCATCCCGTTCACGATCCTGGGGGTCGCGAACACCGCGCTGCTCTACACGATCGCGGCGGCGTCGCTGGTGCTGCTCACAGGATGGATCGGCCAGATCTCGCTCGCGCAGGCCGCCTTCGTCGGCGTCGGCGCGTTCGGAAGCGTCCAGGTCGCTGAACGGTTCGGGGTGCCGTTCCCGTTCACGATCCCGATCGCAGCGCTGCTCGCTGCCGCGGTCGCTGCCGCGCTGGGCGTCGTCGCCCTGCGCGTCCGCGGCCTGTATCTCGCCGTAGCGACGCTGATCTTCGCGTGGATGGCCGATCAGTACCTGTTCAGCGCTCCCTGGCTGGTCGGCGCAGGCGGGAGCGCGACCGCCGATGTCGAGCCGATCGGGTACGAGGGTGGGTTCCCGTACTTCAACCTCTCGGACCGGCGGACGTTCTACGTCGTCGCGCTCGCGGGCGTTGCGCTGGTGTTGCTGGGCCTCGCGAACCTCCGGCGCTCCAAGACCGGGCGCGCGCTGCTGGCGATCCGGGGCTCGGAGATGGCCGCGGCTTCGCTGGGGATCGACGTGACGCGGTACAAGCTCATGGCCTTCGCCCTGTCCGGAGCGATCGCCGGCCTCGCCGGCGACCTGCTCGTCGTGGATCAGGGCACCATCGTGCCGGCGCAGTTCGTGTTCACGGTGTCGTTGTTCTACCTCTCGATCGCCGTCGTCGGCGGCTTGCAGAGTCTGGGCGGCGCCGTGGCCGCCTCGGTCCTGTTCGCCGGGTTGAACGAGCTGTTCTTCAGGGTCGATGCCTTGCACGGATGGCTCGACGTGGTCGGCACCGGACTGCTCGTCGCCGTGCTGGTCTTCTATCCGGGCGGCCTCGCGCGCGCGCCCGAGGCGCTCGCCTCCATCACGAGCCGTTTGCGCGCGCTCGGCGGGCGGACGCGTTTCATCGCAACGTCGCGCGGTGCAATGCGGGGTCGTGAGCCTGTGGTGGGCGGGGGGCTGTCGCGCGCGCGGCCTGCCATCCGCGCCGCGCTGGGCAGGATCGGGCGCGAGCTGCAGACCATGGGCCGCGAGATCGGCGCCGCGTCGGATGCTGTGCTCGCGGCGGCAGAACGCCGCGCGCCGCCGCGGTTGCGATCCCGTGCCTCCCGGCTGCGCGCGCAGGTGCGTTCACTTCGAGGCGAGGCTCGCAGCGTCGGGGAGGCCGCGCGGTCGGTGCGCACCGGCCTGGTGCGCTTCGGATCCGAGGTCGAGGTCCCGCTCGACGGCGTCACCGGCGCGCGCGATTGCCTGGATGCCCTCGGTGTGATCGAGGGCATATCGAGCAGCGTGCATCGGGAGCGCGGCCGGATGATCCCCGCGGGGGACGAGCGTCTGTCCGGCGCGGTGCTGGTCGCGGATTCGATCACCGTCCGGTTCGGCGGTGTGATCGCCGTTCAGGATGCTCGCATCGCGATCCGTGAGAACGAGATCGTCGGCCTCATCGGCCCCAACGGGGCCGGCAAGACGACCATGTTCAACGCGATCGCAGGATTCGTGCAGCCCGCCGGGGGTCGCGTCCTGCTCGACGGCGAAGAGCTGAACGACCTCCAGGTCCACGAGCGCGCCGTTCGCGGCATCGGTCGCACGTTCCAGGTCATCCAGCTCGCGCCGGACATGACGGTGCTCGAGAACCTGCTGGTCGCCACCCATGTCCGGAACCCGTCGGGGTTGGCGTCGGATCTCGCCGTCACGAACCGCTCGGCGATCGCGGAGCGGCGCGCGGCAGAGCGCGTGCGCGCGGTCTCGGAGCTGGTCGGCCTCGATCCTGTTCTGGACGAGGTGGTCGGTGGACTGCCGTTCGGCACGCTGCGGATGGTGGAGGTGGCGCGCGCGCTGGCCACCGGCGCGCCCCTGATCATGCTGGACGAACCGGCGTCCGGCCTGGACGAAGCGGAGACGCAGCGGTTCGCCGACCTGTTGCGGTACTTGCGCGAGAAGCTGGGTATCAGCCTGCTGCTTATCGAGCACGACGTCCGGCTGGTCATGTCGCTCTGCGACTACGTTTACGTGCTCGACCAAGGACGGCTGATCGCGGAAGGGGAACCCTCGACGGTTCAACGCGATCCGGCCGTGATCGGCGCGTACCTCGGCGGCGAGCCGGCCCAGCCGGCGGCCGCGACGGCGGCCGCTGTTGGGAAGGCAGCCGCTGAGGGGAAGGCGGCCGCCGGCGCGCGCGCCTGATCTGCTGGTCCGGGCAGCGCACAGTGCATAAGATGGTGCGCATATGCGGATAACCTGTTCCGCGGAGCCCGTGGGGGATCATCGGTGCCGAGCGTTCTGATCCTGCTCGTGATCGGAGGGACGTCGGGTTTCCTCGCGGGGATGCTCGGCGCCGGTGGGGGATTCGCGACCGTCGTGCTGCTCGTCGCCGCCGGCGTCGACGTTCACACCGCGGTCGGCACGAGCCTGGTCTTCGTGATGCTCGTAGCGGCATGGGGTGCGGCGATCCACATCCGTCAGGGCCACGCGCGCGGCCGGCTCGGGATCGCCATCGGACTCGCCGCAGCGGTCACTGCGCCTTTGGGCGCGAACCTCGCGCACGCGCTGAGCGACCGGACCCTGACCGTGTCCTTCGCGATGCTGATGAGCGTCGTCGCGGTTCTCTTCCTCCTCAGGCCGGACGTGCGTCGCCGCGATGGGCTCGGTGATGGCATGGGCAACCGCCCCATCGCCGGAGCCCAGGTTGCGTCCCGTGCTCCGCTGCAGCGCCGCGTGATCGTGGGAGCCGCCCTCGGCGGCGGGGCTATCGGCATCTTGCAGGGCCTGTTCGGCGTCGGCGGTGGGTTCCTGCTCGTGCCTTTCATGGTCATGGGTCTCGGGGTCGGTGAGCATCGGGCGATCGCCAACTCATTGGTCGCGATCCTTATCGGCGGGATCTCCGGCAGCATCACCCACGCCTCTCTGGGGAGCATCGCGACCGGGATGCTTGGATACCTGCTCCCAGGTGGGGTGCTCGGCGTCATCGCCGGGGCGCTCGCGGTTCGCCATCTGGCTCCACGCACCGTCCGGATCGCGTTCGTCACGCTCGTAGGAGTCTCATCCGTGTACCTGGTCCTGCGAGCGTTCATCTGACGCCCCGCTCGGTTACTTGACCAGGCCCTCGCGGAGGGCAAGCGACACGGCCTGGGTGCGATCCTTCACGCTGAGTTTGCGCAGGATCGCACGGACGTGGCTCTTCACGGTCTCCTCGCCGATGAACAGCTGCTCGGCGATCTGATGATTGGTCATCCCCTGGGTGACCAGGCCGAGCACCTCGGCCTCGCGCGGGCTCAAGCCGAAGCGCGCCTCGGCCAGTGACTGCGATCGCGATGCGGCGCGCAACGCGACCTGCCCGGTGAGCGCCGGATCCACGATGGTCTCTCCCGAGCGGACCTGCTCGATCACCTTCACGAGGTCGTCGTCTGAGATCTTCTTGAGGATATAGCCGCTGGCGCCGGCTCGGAGCGCCTCGAAGATGTATTGCTCGTCCTCGTAGACGGTCAGGAAGATGATCTTCAACTCGGGGAATCGTTGCAGGATGACGCGGCAGGTATCGAGGCCGCTGGCTCCCTTGAGCCGGATGTCGAGTAGCACGATCTCGGGCGTGCACTCCTCGATCATCCTCAGCGCGCCGGCCTGATCCTCCGCCTCGCCGACGATGTCGACGCGGGGCTGCTCGCGCAGCATCGTCCGAAGCCCTTCACGCACCATCCTGTGGTCGTCGATGATGCCGACGCGGATGGTCCCCTGGACCGGATCGGCGGCGCTGTGCACGCCCGGCGCCGCATCTGCCGGCGGCTGGTCGATGCCGGTCACGCGACGACCTCCATCCCTTCGATCGGTGCGGCCGCGCGCAGGGTGGTCCCTTCTCCGGGAGCCGACCGGATCGCGAGCTGCCCGCCGACCAGCTCGATACGTTCACGCATGCCGGCGAGCCCGAAAGAGGTTCGTGTGCGCGACCTGCTGAACGCGTCCAGGTCGAAACCGGCCCCGTTGTCCCGAACCTCGAGCTCCACCGATCCCGAGGTCGTCCGCAGGGCCACGACGACCTCGCGCGCGCGCGCGTGCTTGCGGATGTTCGTCAGTGCCTCCTGGGTGATCCGGTACAGCGCGGTCTCCAGATGCGGTGAGACACGAAGCTCGTTCGGGGCTCGGATCGTCACGTCGATGCCGGCGTCCTCCCGGAACCGTGAGGCGAGCTCGTGCAATGCCGCGACCAGGCCCAGGTCGTCCAGGGTCGCCGGCCTGAGGTCATAGATCGCCGAGCGAGCATCGACGAGCGTGTGATCGATCAGGTCCTTGGTCGCGCGCACCTCGCGGAGTGCTTCCTCGACCGCGGCGCGTTCCAGCAGCCGCTGGCAGGCGTGCACTCGGAACCAGATCGACACGAGCTGCTGGGTCACGCCGTCGTGGATCTCGGTCGCCACCCGGCGACGCTCCTCCTCCTGCACCTGGATCGTCTTGCGCATCAGCGCGGCGAGCGCCTCCTCTTTGTGTTGCGCGAGCTGGAACAGTTGCGCGTTCTCGATGCCGCCGGCCAGCAACGATGCCGTGGATTCCAGGAACCGCATGTCCTCGTCGCTGAACTGCCCGGCGGTACGGCCGTGGACGTTGATCGCGCCGATCAGGTCGGCGGAGCGCGCGATGATCGGGACCGAGAGCATCGCCTCGTACTGCTCGCCTTCGAGTTCGGGGATGGAGCGGTACCGCGGATCGGCCCTGGCGTTCCGGCGCAACAGCACGGACTCGCGGTGCTCGGTCGCCCACCCCGCCACACCCTCGCCGGCGCGGAGGCGGACCCGGTCGATGCAGTCCTCGTAGGCTGGGGAGCAGGCCCGCAGCACGAGCGCGTCGAGATCGCGGTCCCAGAGGTAGACCAGGCACGCGTCGGCGGCGACCGCCTCGGTGACCAGCTGGACGACTTCGCGCAGCACCCCATCGGTCCTCAGCGAGGAGGACGCGATCTGTATGACCCGGTAAAGGATGTCCCTTTCCCGGCTCTCAGCAGCGGTGCGACCCGTCACGGCCCCCTTGGACACCCGGCTCCGCGTCACGGACTCCGCGTTATGCGAATATCCGCATGGCCGAGTGTACTGCTTCTTACCCTCGACCGGAAAGGCGGGCGCCCAGCGCAGCGTCTCCCCCCAGCGAGGGATGCGAATCCCCCTTGACCCCCGCGTGATCCCGTCGCAATGTCGCAAGTGGGATAAATCGGGTGAGGTCCCTCGCTGTCGCGGGGGGTGTCGTACGTGCGCGATCGGCCCCGAAGAGGGGCCCCGATCGAGGGGGGCGTCGGGTGATGCGGCGGAGCCGGCTGGGGCCTCTGGTTGCGCTGCTCGGGCTCATCGCCTCGGTCGTCTCGATCGGCCCCACGGTCGCCGAGCACGCCGGGCATCCCTACCTGGTCGTGTGGACCGGCGACTGGAACGCGGGCGACTACGCCGGCGCCGACGCTGCCGATCCTGCTGGGGTGTTGGGCCGGCTCTCCGGCGGGCCGCCGGGACCAGACTTCCTCGCCGTCATCGATGCCGACGCGTCTTCGCCTCGCTACGGTGAGATCATCCAGACCGTGACCGTGCCGGGGATCGTCAACGAGCCGCACCACATGCAGTACTCGTGGCGCCCCGGGGATCGCGTCTTCGCCGGCGGACTCTTCAGCGACACGACCTTCGTCTTCGACGTCGATCGCATCCCTCTGGTCGAGCTGGTCGGGATGGTGGGTCCGGCCGATACGCCCTGCGGTTCGGTCCCCGACGCGTACTGGGTGCTCGGGGACGGCACCGCTTTCGGCACCTATATGGGGGGTCCCAACGTGCCCGGCGATCCCCGATGCAACGGAGGGATCAACAACGGGTTCGCTGGGACGCCGGGCTCGCTGGTGCGCATCGGACGGGACGGCTCGGTCCTCGGCGAGTTCTCCGCCGCGGGCGATCCGGCACGACCGCATCCCAACGACGCCGGTCGGCCGCAGCGCTGCGTGTCGAACCCGCCGCTCGCGCGCGCCAGCTGCGCGAACCCGCACGGCATCCAGGCCCGGGAGGACCTCGGTCTGATGATCACGTCCGACTACGCCGAGCCGCGCAACGTGCCGATCGACCCCGCGTCCGCTCCGGATCCCAACGTCTTCCGCGACACGGTTCGGGTCTGGGACATCCGCAACCTGAACGCGCCGCGACTGCATTCGGTCTCGGTGATGCCGGTGGGGTCGATGGCCTTCCTGCCGCCCGATCGCGTCGATGCGCGCGGCGTGATGGGGATCATGGAAACCACGGTCACGAACATGCCCGAGCATCGCGGCGCGTTCGCATCGAGCATGTGCGGCGGCCAGATCTACTACACCGCCGACATCACCTCGCAGAACCCGATGTGGCGGCAGGTGTTCGATGCGACGGCCGCGGCCCGCGCGCTGAACTCCGGTGTGGAACGGGTCGACGGCTGCGTCGGCGCGGGGTGGCTGCAGACGAGCCCCGACGACTCGCTGTTGTTCCAGGCGGTCATCGGGCGGAGTCCGGGAACGCTGGACCAGAACGATCCGGGCGTGCCGAAGATGGTCTACGCGCTCGACATCTCCGAGCTGGTCGATGTCCCGGTCGCGGAGTGGACCGTCGACAACCTCGCGGTCTGCACGATCGACACCGAGCAGGAGGTCTCGGGCGGCGGTGACGAGCCGGGTTGCCCGGCCGTCGCGGGCGCCGTCGACCTCGGAGACCCGTCGACGGGGGGACCCCACTGGGGGACGATCGATCTGTTCAGCCTGTCCGAGGAGCCGGACCGGATCAGCGGTGTGACCCGGATCGCTGTCTCGAATTATTTCGTCGCGCGCGCGGGGCTCGACGGGGATCACCGGGTCTGCATGGTCGACGTGGCCGCCGACGGATCCCTCAGCATCGACGGGGGGTTCGTCGACGAGCGCACCGGCGAGCCCTGCACGGACTTCGACCGGCCGGACTGGCCACACGGAACGTTCGGGCCCGGCAAGCCCCACTCGATGTTGTTCGTGATCTCTACCCAAGGATGACGGTGACAAGGACAAGGGGGGTTCACATGGCACGAAGGACAAGGATCGCTCCGGCGCTGGCCGTCGTCTCGATCGTGCTCCTGGCGATGGCGGCGCCGGCGGGCGCCTCGCGATACGGGACGGCGGGGTTCCCGCAGTATCCGTCGTTCCCGTACGAGCAGAGGTTCGGATCGGGCGGCCCTGCTCCGTTCATCCAGGACCAGGATGACTCCAACAAGTGGGTCTGGCAGATCGATCCCTTGGTCTACGGCGCGACGGGGACCATCACGTTCTACAACTATCAGAACGCGATAAACCCCGCCGAGAACGATCCTGGGATGGCAGGCCCGGGAGGGGCGTCGGTGAACGACTGGATCATCACGTCCCCGGTGACCGGAGAGACGGGCTTCGACCCGGATCGGCCCAGCTTTACCCAGGACGTCGACTCGATCCCGCCGGACTTCCTCACGCCGGATGCGCCGATGCAGATCGCATCCGACTACGACCTGACTGCGTACCACCCGGATGATCTGCAGCCGCCCACGATCTTCACGCCGTACGAGAACGCGAGCATGGACGGTCAGGCGAACCTGTTCAAGTTCGCGTTCACGGTCGCGCCGGGCACGCAGTTCATGAACATGCAGATCGACAAGGCCGGGAACTACTACGTCGCTCGCCGCGATATGCAATGGGAATGGATCGACTCGTTCGAGTACCACAACACCGAGACCGGCGAGACGCGCAGCATCGACACGCAGTTCAACATCCAGCCGTACCCGGTCAGCGATGCGTACGGCTGGTGCGGTGCGATCCCGCCGGCCGATCCGAACGCCAGGCAGGCCATGGCCGGCCAGCTGATCAAGGACATCGCGTTCGACGTCTGGGCGAACGACGGTGGCCCGCATCAGGCCCTCAAGCCGTTCGCCAGCGAGGTGGTGCCGTCGTTCATCATGCGCAGCTACGGCATCTACGAGGTGGACGTCACCATGCTCAGCACCGGTGTGCGGCAACAGTTCCGCGGTGCCGCGAAGAGCGTTCACCAGCGCCCCGTCGATGTGGTGATCGACGGAGATCTGTATCCGGCCGGCTCTCGCGTCGAGCCCGGTGATCCCGACTTCGAACGGTGGTTCAACCGGGTAAGTCCGTTCGCGGCTGGGGTGGTGCCGTTCGGCGCGTGGGTCATCAACGAGGGCTCCGACTACATGCAGGTCGTGCCGGCCGGAACCCCCGGCGCGGTGTGGCACCAGAACAAGTTCGCCGGCGCGGCCTTCCTGGTCCGCGGCGACATGGAGCGCCGGATCAACTACATCAACGCCGGATCCGAGTGGGCGCACGACCAGGTGACGACGGTCGGTCCCCCACAGGTGTACAAGGACCTCGTGGACGGCGCCGCGATGAACCCGCGGACCGGCGACCTGTGGAAGCGTGCCGACTGGACCGACTGGGCCGTCGGCGGCCTCGACCCGGTCGAGGACGGCTACTAGGAACGGGAGCTGCAGGAGTTCGGAGGGGCGGGCGACCGCCCCTCCGGGGTGTCAGCACGAGATATCTTGCTCGATCGGCTCGGGCGCGTCGTTCGCGACGGAGACCAGGTACGAGTAGCGCGCGCCGTTGATGCGCGCCGCCTGCTCGGCCGAGAACCCGACGACGCTGGACGCGACCCGGCGCCCCTTGCTCGCGACGATGAAGCTCACGGGTTCCTCGCCGGGAACGGTCCTGCAGCCGAACACGGTCCACCCGTCGGCCGGCAGCTGCTCGAGCAGCGCGCGCACGATCTCGTCGTGCGGCATCGAAGTGGAGAAGTACACGACGCTTCCCACCTGGCTGACCGCGCTGTACAGCACGGTCGGTGATCCCGGACGCGGATGGTCCTGCGGGAACTCGGGTGGGAGGGCGTCCGCGGTCGATACCAGCTCGCCCTCGACAGGCCCCGGCGACCGGTCCGGGTCGGCAGGGGAGTTCGTGCAGGCCGCGAACGCGGCGCATGCGAGACCCAACAGCATCACCCTGATGGCCCGTATCGTCCGTTCGGTCCCCACGTTCCCCCTTCACGTCGCCGAGCACACTGGATTACACCGGCTCTCGCGCGCGCCGGGCAAGCGGGGATGAGCGGGGGAACGCCCATCCCTCGTGCCGGGGAGATCGCGTGCAGCCTCCGAACCCCTCAGCGGGGCGATGCCGAAAGCATCCCGGTGACCGTAGCGTGACCGGCGTACATCGAGGATCGCCACCGTCGGCGCGGGAGGGTGTCATGACGCGGATCGATGTCGGCGGGCCGTGGTTCGAGGACCTCAAGGTCGGGCAGGTCTTCGACGACGCGCCGCCTATCACGATCACGCCGGGGCACACGGCGATGCACCAGGCGCTGTTCGGCGACAGGATGCGCCTGCCGCTAGATGCCCCGCTCGCACGCGCGGTCACAGGACGCGCCGAGATGCTCGTCCACCCGAACCTGGTGTGCAACATCGCAATCGGGCAGACGACCGTGGCGACCCAGCGCGTGCGCGGCAACCTGTTCTATCGCGGCCTGATCTTGCAGCGTCCCGTGATGGTCGGCGACACGCTGCACACAACGACCGAGGTCGTCGGCCTGAAGCAGAACAGGCGGCGCGCCGGGAAACCGGCCACGGGACTGGTCGCGCTGCGGATGACCACGCTGAACCAGCACGGCAACGCGGTAGTGGACTGCTGGCGCTGCCCGATGATCCCGCTGCGCGACCCCGAGGTCGACACCGGCCACGCCGACCGATTCGATGACGAGATCCCCGCCGACCTCGACGCGCGCTCGCTGGCGCGCGCGGTGCCACCGTGGCGGCTCGAGGTGTTCCGCGAGCGCGCCCCCGGATCGGCGATGGATCTGGATGTGGGCACCACCTACGTCGTCGAGGCGCAGGAGCCGGTTTCCGGTGCGCCCGAGTTGGTGCGCATGACCATGAACGTGGCGATGGTGCACCTCGACGCGTCGGCGAGCAGTGACGGCCGCCGCCTCGTCTACGGTGGTCACACGATCTCGATCGCCGGCGCGCAGCTCACGCGCGCGTTCCCGAACCTGGTCACGCTGCTCGCGTGGCGAAGCTGTGATCACCTCGCGCCGGTCTTCGAGGGCGACCTGCTGCGATCCGAGGCGACGATCCATCGCGTCACGCCCCTCGACGGCGGCGGGGGGATGGTCGACCTGCACGTGATCACCTCGGCAGTGCGCGCCGACGGCGACGAGCGCGTGCTGGACTGGCGCCCGGTCGGGCTGATGCCATGAACCACCGGGAAGGGAACCCGCGGTGAACGGCATCCTGCAAGGGCTTCGCGTCGTCGAGGGGTCGGCGTTCGTGGCGGCGCCGCTCGGCGGGATGACCCTCGCACAGCTGGGCGCCGAGGTGATCCGGTTCGACCCGATCGGCGGCGGGCTGGACTTCACGCGCTGGCCGGTGACCGAGGACGGCCGGAGCCTGTTCTGGGCGGGGCTGAACAAGGGCAAGCGCTCGATCGCCGTCGACATCCGGTCCGGCGAGGGGCGCGAGCTCATCGCCGGGCTGATCACCGCGCCGGGAGCAGGGGCGGGCCTGTTCCTGACGAATTTCCCGGCGAAGGGATGGCTCGATTTCGTAGCGCTCCGCGAGCGTCGCAGCGATCTGATCATGGTCAACATCCTCGGGAACCACGATGGGTCCTCCGCGGTCGACTACACGATCAACCCCGCGACCGGGTTCCCCTGGGCCACGGGCCCGATGAATCTCTCGGTTCCGTTCAACCATCTGCTGCCGGCGTGGGATGCGATCACCGGTAGCGTTGCTGCGACCGGACTGCTCGCCGCGGAACGGCACCGTCGGCTGCACGGCGATGGTCAGCTCGTCACGGTCGCGCTCAGCGACGTTGCCTTCGCCATGGCCGGGCACCTCGGCAAGATCGCCGAGGTTCAGATCAACGGCGTCGAGCGGCCGAAGTACGGCAACTACCTGTACGGGGCGTTCGGCCGCGACTTCCTGACCAGGGACGGCCGGCGGATCATGATCGTCGGGCTGACGCGCTCGCAGTGGAACGCGCTGTGCGACGCGACGGGCCTGCACGGCGCCTTCGCGATGATCGAGCAGCTCATGGACGTCGACCTGCGCGACGAAGGGGATCGCTTCGCCGCGCGCGAGGTCATCGCCGCCGCCCTGAAGCCGTGGGTGATCGCCCGGACCGAGGACCAGATCCGCGCGATCTTCGACGAGCACGGCGTGTGCTGGGGTCCGTACCAGACCTTCCGGGAACTGGTGGAGCGCGACCCTCGCTGCTCGACGCGCAACCCGATGTTCGCCGAGGTCGAGCAGCCCGGTATCGGGACCTACCTCGCGCCGGGGTCGCCGCTGGCGTTCTCAGCGCACGAGCGCGCGGCACCGGTTCGCGCGCCGCTGCTCGGCGAGCACACCGACGAGGTCCTGGCGGACATCCTGGGCCTCGGCGACGGCGAGATCGCCCGCCTGCACGACCGCGGCATCGTCGCGGGCTCGAGCGTGGTCGCCACGATCGCCGCGTCCTGAGGCTCTGCCGGCCGGGCTCGCCAAGGCCGGTACGCTGTGCGCATGACCATCGCCGATCTGCGGTGCGACGTGTGCGGCACGGGGCTCGCCGGTTCGGCGATGCTCGTCCCCGACGATCCGCGGTCGGCGATCAGGCTCTTCGTCCATCCCGGCGATCCCCTTCACCGCGAGGACTCGATCCTGGTGTGCCAGGGGTGCTGGCGGGGTCTGTTGGCATGGATGGGCGAGCAGGGTCGTGCCGACGCGTGCGCCGCGTGCGGCGTCCCCGTCTCCTACGAGGGGAGCCTCCATGTCTTGGTGATGACCGGGCGGATCGGTGAAGCCCCCGAGTGGCAGCTGTGTCGCGCCCACGCCGTCGAGCTGCTCAACAGGTTCCGGTTCACGGATCCGAAGATGCGGATCGAGGACCTGGCCTTGAAAGCTGATTTCACCGCCCGGTAGCAGCGGGAATGCCCCGTTCGGGTCCCTCCCGTGGGGGTGCGGTCGGGGGACGGCAGGTCCCTCCCGAGTCTTGACCACAACATTCGAATATGGTCATATTGAGGTTCCAGAGAGCAGAGCTGCTTCCCGAGGGGGGTGGAGCCGTGGCGAGCCCGGTTCAGGTTGACAAGGTCCTCGACGCCAAAGGACTGCTGTGTCCGTTGCCGGTCGTGAAGCTGTTCAAGGCCATCAAGGAGATGGATGTCGGCCAGGTCATCGAGATGCAAGCCACCGACCCCGGCGCCAAGCCGGACATGGACGCGTGGGTCAAGAACACCGGACACGAGATGGTGGACCAGGCCGACGAGGGTGACGTCTTCATCTTCTGGATCCGGAAAACGAAGTGACGATGGGCGGCTGGGCATACCAGGATGAGGACGCCAAGCGCGTCCTCTACGTGATGACTCACGGGATCACCATGCCGGAACGGTGCGCGACCCCGTTCTTCCTGGCGACCGCGGCAGCCGCGATGGACCACGAGGTGGCCATCTACTTCACGATGAACGGCCCGCAGCTGCTCCAGAAGGACGTGATCGCGAAGATCGGCCCGAAGGGTGATCGCGGCCAGCCGCTGGAGTACTTCCTCGAGCAGGCGCTCGACTGCGGCGTGAGGCTGCTGGTCTGCCAGCCGAGCCTTGACCTGAACGACCTCTCCATGGAGGACCTCATCGACGGCGTCGAGATGATCGGCGGCGCCGCCTTCAACAGCATGGCCATCGAAGCCGATGCAGTGATCTCGTTCTGAGGCGACCGGGAGGATCCGTGACACCCACCAGCGCGCTCGAGAAGGTCAAGAAGCGGCGGTACGAAGACGTCGATCACGACGAGAAGGAGCGCCTGTTCGACGAGGTGACCGCGGATCCTCGGTACAAGGACTACCTCTACGGCTGCTACGAGTGCGGGATCTGCGTCGCGGCGTGTCCCTCGGCCCGCTTCTACGACTTCTCGCCGCGCCGGATCGCGCAGGCTGCCGCGCGCGAGGACGTCGAGCAGGTCTACGAGATGATGAACGACGACATCTGGGAGTGTTCCCAGTGCTTCTCATGCCTACGCTGTCCTCGCGGCAACAACCCCGGCGGCCTGGTCACGATCATGCGCGAAGTGGCCATCAACAACGGGCTGGCGACCGCGAAGGAAGCGCTGGAGGGCTACACGCGCATCATCTACAAGATCATGGGGACCGGCACGCAGGTATCGCCCGACATGCTGCAGCCCGACGCGTTCCCGGACTGGGGGCCGCAGGTCAAGGAGGTCTCTGATCAACTCGGCCTGTGGCGGCGCGCGCTGCCGCCCGAGACGCACCACACCACCACCACCGGCTGGCACGTCGCCGAGAAGACCATCATGGAGCTGTACATGATCTGGCACGCGACCGGTGCGTTGGACATGATCAAAGACGTCGACGTGAACCTGCACATGATCCTCGAGGAGATGATGGAGGACCGGCTCGAGGACACCGACTACGACCTGGACCAGGCCCCGGTCACCGCGCAGGGCAATGGGAAGGACGACGCATGACCATCCCCGTCGAAGCGATCATGAGCAAGAAGGCTCGGTTCGAACGCGACCCCGAACGCATCCCGGAGGACTTCCGCGAGGAAGTGATGAAGCTCGCCGAGGCAGGGGAGTGGATCGTCCACCGCGTCCCCGAGGAGTACAAGGAAGTCCCGACCAAGTACGGCCGGATGAAGAAGGTGCCCGTCCAGCCGACGTGGCATCACAAGTCGTGCGGTCAGTGCGGCCACATCCCCGGCTACTCGACCTCGATCTTCTGGGTGATCCGCAAGCTCGAGCTCGAGTACAACGATCCCACCGACCAGACCTCGTGCACCGCGTGGAACTACTACGCGTCGGCGACCTCCAACGCGGCGGCGCAGGCGTCGGTCGCTATGCGCAACTTCGCGGCGGCCTACGAGTCCGGGTTCTACCCGATCATCCATTGCGGCACGTCCTACGGCCACTACAAAGAGGTGCGCGAGGAGATGTTGCTGTACCCGGAGCTGCGCGCGCAGGTGCGCGAGGTGATGCAGCGTCTGGGCAAGCCGCTGGTCATGCCCGAGGAGATCGTCCACTACAGCGAATGGTTCCACGCGATGCGGCCGGAGATCGCGGCGCGGCAGGTGCGGGACTTCTCGAACATCAGCGTGACCGTCCACCCGGCGTGCCACTACCACAAGCTGGTCGAGGGTGACGCGATCTACGACCCGGATGTGTACCAGGGGCAGCGGACCTCGATCGTCACCGGCATTGCGGAGTCCCTGGGCGCCGAGGTGCGCGACTACTCGACCTGGTTCGACTGCTGTGGCTTTGGCTTCCGACACATCCTGGTCCAGCGGGACTTCACCCGCTCGTTCGCCACGCTGCGCAAGATCGAGGTGATGAAAGAGGAGGCCGATCCCGACGTCACGCTCACGCACGACACCGGATGCGTCACGACGCTGGACAAGAGCCAGTTCGCTGCGAAGGCGCACGGCTTCAAGGCGAGCATCCCGGTCATGAGCGAGGCGCAGTTCGCCGCGCTGGCGATGGGTGCACACCCCTTCCGGGTCTGCCAGCTCCATTGGCATTCGGCCGACTACCGGCCGCTGCTCGAGAAGATGGGGATCGATCACGAAGCAGCCTGGGCGGAATTCCAGGAAGACCTCAAGCGCTTGGAGCGCGGTGAGGCCGAGTACCTGACGTGGGAGGACGTGGATGCCTAGCGACAACGTTCTGATCGTCGGAGGAGGCCCCGCCGGGCTTGAGGCCGCCCGCTTGATCACCGACCTCGGAGGCCGGGTGACGCTCATCGAAAGGGCCGACCACCTCGGCGGCACGCCGATCACCGAGAACTACGCCACGCTGACGCCCAACTTCGAGAGCGCCGAGCAGGCGATGCAGCGGATGATCGACCCCGTGACCGGCAGCCCGAACACCGACGTCAGGATGGAGACGGTCGTGACCGCGGTCGAGGGCGGGGCCGGCGACTTCCGTGTCACGCTCTCGACCGGCGATGTCGTCGAGGCCGGCGCGGTGATCCTGGCCACCGGCTTCCAGCATTTCGATCCGGGCCGCGAGACCCAGATGTACGGGTACTACGAGTATCCCGACGTGCTCGCGCTGCAGGATCTGGAGTCGATGCTCAAGCAGCACAACGTCGTGCGCCCGTCGAACGGTGAGGCGCCGAAGCGGCTGTGCTTCATCCAGTGCGTCGGCTCGCGCGACCGGCGGATCGGCAACGAGTACTGCTCGAAGGTGTGCTGCGGGGTCGCGAGCAAGGAGGCCATCGAGGTCCGCCAGCAGCTCCCGGACTGCAAGGTCTTCATCTTCTACATCGACATGCGGATGTACGGCTACTGGGAGAACCAGATCTACTGGCCGGCCCAAGAGCAGTACAACGTGCAGTACGTCAAGGGGATCATCACGGAGATCCTGCCGAAGGGAGATCAGCTCCTCGTTCGCGGCGAGGACACCACGATGGGGCGTCCGATGGAGATCCCGATGGACATCGTGGTGCTCTCGGTCGGCATGGAGCCGTCGAAGGGCACGCGCGAGATGGCCGGCATCTTCGAGGTCCCGCAGAACAAGTATGGATTCATCGAGGTTTCGCACCCGCCGCTCGACACGGTCACCACCGCGCGCGAGGGCATCTTCGCCTGCGGCGCCTCGCTCGGGCCGGCGGATCTCGAGGACACGGTCTCCAGCGCGGGTGCGGCGGCGATGAAGGCGCTCGCGTTGGTTCGCCGCGGCGTCACGGCCGCGCCGGCGTAGGGCCGAAGCGCCCGCAGCGGGGCCGAAGCGCCCGCATCGGGGCCGGGACAACAGAAGACGGGGGAAAGCGAGTGGGTGGACAGGTCGTCGATACCGTCACGGCTGAGGAATTCATGCAGCAGGTGCTGGAGAAGATCTCGCGTGACGAGATGGAGGCAATAGCGGCCGCCTGCGACCGGAAGGCGGCGCGCTTCGGCGAGCTGCTCGCGCCCGGGCCGCTCGACGATGAGGGTGCGCGCGCGCTGCTCGGGATGATGTTCGGCGCGCGCCGACAAGCCGATGCGATCCTGGCGTCGCTTGGGTCGGGTGGTTTCGGACGCGCGGCGGCGGACCTGGTGGGCGGTACCGGATCGATCTCCGAGCGCTTCGACGCCTTCGCCGGCTCGCTGCAGGGATACGAGGATCGCGGGTCCGACATCGCCGGTGAGCTGCTCCACTGGTCGGATCCGGACCGGTACTGGCTGTGGACGAAATGGATGTGGGATCCGCGGACCGAGACCGGATCCCTGCGCCTCGTCACCATGGAGGAGGTCGATCTGTACGGCGCCACGCCGGGAGAGACCTACCTGAAGGTCGGCCAAGCCGTCGCGTTCGTGAACGAGACCGGCCGGGCGGTGGGGTTCACCGCGATCGGGAACGAGCGCTTCGGGATCAACGTGTTCCTCGCCTGCGCCTACGGGATCTACATGTACACCGTGCTCCGCATGCGGATGACGCAGGAGTTCAACCAGATCGTCCCGGCGTTGCCGGAGCTTGCCCGGCGTTTGCTCGGCGTCTATCGCCTGGAGGCCTGATGCCCATCGACAAGATCCAACCAACCGCGGTCGAGAAGGAGCTCGCGGTCATCGACGGATACGAGCTGCCCGGTCAATGGAACCGGATGTTCGAGCAGCGCGTCATCTGGGACTACGACGTCGAGCAGCTCGATCGCATCGGGGCCATCGAGGGCGGCGAGTCCTTGAACTGGTGCTACGGCTGCGGCAAGTGCGTCCCCGTGTGCCCGGTCGACATCGTGGGCGAGTACGGGCCGCGCAAGATCCACCGGATGGTGCAGACCGGCACCGACCTGTTCACCGACGACAACCTCTGGCTGTGCACCACCTGCGGGAACTGCCTGCGCGTGTGTCCGAAGGAGGTCGACATGATCAAGATCATGCCGGCCGTTCGCGAGGTCGCCGTCGGCGAGGGCAACGTCCCCGCCGAGCTTCAACAGGTCTTCGAGAAGACGGCGCGGTACGGCAACGCGCTCGGCGAGAACCCCAAGAAGCGCGAGAAGTGGACCAAGGACGCCGGGACCGAGATCAGGATCCTGCGCACCGACCCCGGACCTGTGGACGTGCTATTCGTCGTCGAGGACTACTGGGCCTACCACCCCCGGGGCATCGACGCCGCGCAAGCGAACGCGCGCGTCCTCAACCGGCTCGGCGTCGACTGGGCGATCCTGGGAGCCGAGGAGCGAACCATCGGCGACTCGCAGCGCCTCGCCGGCGAGAAGGGTCTGTTCGAGATGCTCGTCGAGCAGAACGCCGAGACCTTCGGCCGCCACGAGTTCACGCGCCTGGTGACACCGGACCCGCACGCGTTCAACGCGCTGCGCAACGAGTACCCCAAGTACGGGCACCTCTACGAGGTGCTCCACTACACGCAGCTTCTAGCGTCGCTGATCCCGCAGATGAGCTTCACCAAAGAGCTGAAGATGAAGGCCACGTTCCACGACCCCTGCTACCTGGGCCGGCACAACGGGGAGTACGAGGCGCCGCGACAGCTCATCGAGGCGATCCCCGGCGTCGAGTTCGTCGAGATGATGCGCTGCCGCGCCAACGGGTACTGCTGCGGCGGCGGCGGCGGGGGGATGTGGCTCGACGGGCTCGCCGCGACCATGCAGAGCGAACGGCTGTCCGAGCGCCGCGTCCGCGAGGCCGTCGAGACGGGCGCCGAGTGCCTGGTCGTCGTTTGCCCGTACGAGGTGTCCCGGTTCGAGGATGCCGTGAAGTCCACGGGGAACGACGGCAAGCTGATCGTGCGCGACCTGGCCGAGCTGCTCGACGAGGCGATGGCATAGGTCATGCTGGACGGCCTGAGGCTGCTGGATCTGGGGTGGGTCAGCGCCGTGCGCTCCCAGACCGTCTGGCACGCGATCGCGGAACGGATGCGACCGAGCGATCGCCCGGTTCTGTGCCTGTGCTCGCCGACGGATCCGTACGTCTCGATCGGCTATCACCGACGCCTCGACGAGATCGACCTCGATGCGTGCGAGCGCCGCGGCCTGCCGGTCTTCCGCCGTCGCGTCGGCGGCGGCCCCGTGTACTGCGACCCCTCGCAGCTCTTCTTCCAGCTGATCGTCCCCGCGCGCGGCTGGCCGGCGGTCATGGACCGGGCGTGGGAGCGCGCCATGGGGCCGGCGGTCGACGCGTTCCGCGCGCTCGGCGTCAAAGCGGAGCTGGTCGAGGGCAACGACCTGGTGGCCGAGGGACGCAAGATCAGCGGGACGGGCGCGGCGCGCATCGGCGACGCGCTGGTGTTCGTGGGGAACGTGATCTTCGAGTTCGACCACGCGGCGATGGCCGATGTGCTGCGGGTACCGGCGGGCGCGAAGCGTGAGGTCGAGCGATTGATGCGACGCTATCTGGCTCCCGTGCGTGAGGCGGCGGGCCGCGAGATCGATCGCGTCGAGGCGATCGGCGAGATCGTCGATGCCTATGCGGCCGCCTTCGGGGGCGCGCGCCGGAGCACGCTGGCCGACGAGGAGACGGCGTCCGCGCGCGTGCTCGACGCGCTGTTCTCGTCGCGGGACTGGGTCGGATCGGACCGGCCGCCCGTCCCGCCCCGCGTGAAGATCCGCGCCGGCGTCACGGTGCTCCTGCTCGGGTCGTCCTGGGTCTCGGTCACCGACGGCGTGGTCGATCGGGTGGCGTTGCTCAACGGATGGGTGCCGGCGCCGGGCTTGCGAGGGAAGCTGCAGCGCGCGCTGAGCGGCCGGCCGGTCGAGCCGAAGGCGCTCGCGCGGGCCGTGCGGGACGCGTGCGGGACCTGGGATCGCAGCGAGGAACTCGTGAACGCGATCGTTGCCGGCTATCGGGGAGGAGCGTGATGGGGGAGGCAACCGTTTGCGAGATCGATCGGTTCCGCGTGCCGCTGGACCGCGCGTACCACCGGACGGATCACACCTGGGTCCGGGTCGAAGGCGACCTGGTGCGGGTGGGGCTGGACGCGTTGGGTGTGGAAACCGCCGGCGACCTCGCGCAGATCATCATGAAGCCGCCGGGCACGGCGCTTGAAGCCGGCGACGAGATGGGCAGCATCGAGGCGCAGAAGTTCGTCGGCGACCTCCGCTCTCCCGTCTCCGGCGATGTTGTCGAGGTGAACGCGCGCGCGCTGGACGACCCGCGCCTGGTGCAGGAGGACCCGTACGGCGAGGGATGGCTGCTGATCCTGCGCCCCTCCGAGCACCCGGCCGACGTTCTCGCCGGGTTGATCGCCGGCGAGGGCGTGCGCGACTGGTTCGCCGCCGAGCTGGACCGGTACCGCCGGGAGGGGTCGGTCGCCGGATGAGCGTCCGAACGTCCAGCGTCTCGTCCGGCTTCGGGATCCGAAGCCGGAACTTCGGCGACCATATCGACTTCTTCGCGCCCGGTCTCAAGCCCTACAAGACCAGCGAGTTCACTCCGCGCAACGCGCGCGCGATGCTGCCGGTGAGCGTCACCGGATCCGCGTGCGCGCTGCAGTGCGACCACTGCTCGGCGAAGGTGCTCGACGGGATGATGTCGGTGACCCCGGATAAGCCGCTGTTCGAGCTGGCGAAGGAGCTGCACGCGAAAGGCACGAAGGGCATGCTCGTCTCGGGCGGCTCGCAGCGGAGCGGTGGCGTCCCGCTGCTCGCGCAGATCGAGGACATCAAGCGGATCAAGGGCGAGCTGGGCATGCGGGTGATCTGCCACGTCGGCTACCCGAACGCCGCGACCGCCAAGGGCCTCGCCGAGGCCGGCATCGACGGCGCGATGATCGACGTCATCGGCGCCGACGAGACGCTGCACGACGTCTACCACCTGGACCTCACGACCGCGGACGTCGAGCGGTCGGTCGCGACGCTCGCCGAGCACGGGCATCGGATCATCCCGCACATCGTGCTCGGGCTGCACTACGGGGCATTCCTGGGCGAGCAGCACGCGCTCGAGATGATCTCGCGCTACCCCGTGTACACGCTGATCCTGGTCGTCCTGGTGCCGCTGGTCGGCACGCCGATGGGTCACCTGCCGCCGCCGGATACCGATGAGGTGGTCGGGTTCTTCGGGGTCGCGCGCGAGGCGATGCCGTCGACCAGGCTCCACCTCGGGTGCGCGCGACCCCTCGGTGGGATGAAAGTCGACCTGGACCGCGCCGCCATCGATCTGGGGTTCAACGGCATCGCGTACCCGGCCGAGGGCAGCGTCGCCTACGCGGAATCGCTGGGTCTGCAGGCGCGCTTCTACGACGGATGCTGCTCGCTGACGTGGGCGGACTTCGCCGAGGAGGCGATGGCGTGACGGCGTGGCGACTTCTGATCGACGACGGCGTCGGCGCCGCCGACGGCCTCGCGACCGACGAGGCGTTGATGCGCTCCTACGCCGGCGGGTCGCTGCCGGAGCCGACGTTGCGCCTGTACAGCTACCGGAGCCACTGCGCGCTGGTCGGCCGCTTCCAGGACGCAGCCGCCGAGCTGGATCTTGACGCCTGTCGCGCGACCGGCACCGAGGTGGACCGCCGGCCGACCGGTGGCGGGGCGATCATCATGGGCGAGCAGCAACTGGGCGTCGCCCTGGTGACCTCGCTGCGGCACCCGACGACGCCGCCGCATGCGCGCGCGATCATCGACTCGTTCGGCCGAGGCATCGTCGTGGGGTTGGCGCGCCTCGGCGTCCGGGGCGAGGTCCGCGGGAAGAACGACGTCGCGGTGAACGGCCGCAAGATCGCCGGCCTCGGGATCTACGTGGACGCGCACGACGCGGTGCTGTTCCACGCCAGCGTGCTCGCCGATCTCGACATCGGGTTCATGCTCCGGGTGCTGAACATCCCTGCGGCGAAGCTCGCGGACAAGGGCGTCCAGAAGGTGTCGGAGCGCATCACGACCGTCTCGCGCGAGACCGGGTCGCCGGTGACCGTGGCGGATCTTCGGGGATGCGTGGAGGCCGGCTTCGAGGAGGTCTTCGGGATCAGCTTCGCGCGCGGTCGGCTCACCGGCGAGGAGCGCGCGGCCGGGGCGTCGCTGCTCGAGCAGCGATACGGCACGGAGGGATGGCTGCGGCAGCGGGTCTCGGACGCGCCGACCGGCTCGTCGATCCTGAAGACGCCCGGCGGGCTCCTGCGGATCGCCGTCGGCCTGTCGGGGAACGCGCTCAAGGAGGTCATGATCAGCGGCGACTTCATGGCGCGCGAGCGCGCGGTCGCCGAGATCGAGGCCGCGTTGCGCTGGGCCGGCGCCGAGCGCGCCCGCGTCGCCGACGCCGTGGCCGAGGGGACGCGCCGCGGCGGCGGCCTGGAGGGCGTCGGCGACGCGGACCTGACCGAGGCGGTCTGGCAGGCGGTCGTGGATGCGAAGCATCGGCGTGGCGCCGCGGGATCCTGCTACTACCCGAACAGCGATCCGCTCGGAGTCGAACCGAAACAGGAGGCGACATCGTGGCGATAGCGCGAGAGCAGCTCCCGCTCGCGAACGGCGGCGACGATCGGGCCAAGACGTCCCCCGAGTGGGTCCGGATCAGCATGGCCAGCGCGATCGCGCTCGGCTTCCGGTCGGGGCGCTTCTCGCGCACCTTCGAGTTCGGCGGCATCAACCTGTTGCTGAACTACGAGCAGGGATGCCTGTCGGACTGCGCGTACTGCGGGCTGGCGCGCACGCGCCCCGGCGACTACGACGAGAAGTCCTTCATCCGGGTGGACTGGCCCCTGGTCGAGACCAACACGTTCGTCGATCGGATGGCCGAGCGGCAGGACAAGCTCACCCGGCTGTGCATCTCGATGGTGACCCACGGGCATGCGTATCCCGACACCGTCGCGCTGACCGAGCGCATCCGCGCGAAGGTCGCCACACCGCTTTCGATCCTGGTCGCGCCGCCGACGCTGAACCGCGACCGGATCGAGCACTTCAAGCGGATCGGCGTCGACATGATCGGCGTCGGGCTGGACGCGGCGACCGAGGCATTGTTCATCCGGCATCGGACCGACGTGCCCGCCGGCGGGCTCCGGTGGGAGAAGTACTGGGAGGTCATCGACGACTCGCGCGATGTCTTCGGGCCGTGGAAGGTCAATGCGCACGTGCTCGTCGGTCTTGGCGAGACCGACCGCGATCTGTGCGACCTGTTCTTCCGCCTGTGCGAGCGTCAGATCTTCCCGTACCTGTTCTCGTTCAACCCCGAGCCCGACTCGCGCTTGGGGATCGCGCCGCGCGCGCCGCTGTGGCGGTGGCGGCGCATCCAGCTGCTCAAGTATCTGATCGAGCAGCACGGCCTGCGCCCCGAGCAGCTCGACTTCGACGACTCAGGCGCGCTGCTACGCGTCGATGCGCCTCGGGGATGGGTGCTCGAGCACGTGCGCGCGGGCGAGGCCTTCATGACCAACGGCTGTCCAGGCCCGAACGGCGAGCCAGGCTGCACGCGCCCGTACGGCAGCTACCGCCCCAGCGAGCCGTTCCGCGACTTCCCGTTCCTGCCGCTGCTCGACGACGCTCGCGGCATCGAGCGCGACCTCAGACTCGACGAGATCCTCGCCTGAAGGAGGCATCATGGACATCATCGTTCCGGTCAAGCAGGTTCCCGACCTGGTCGAAGAGCTCGAGATCAACAGCGAGGGCACCGACCTGGATCGCGAATACCTGACCTACATCATGAACGAGTTCGACGAGCAGGCGCTCGAGCAGGCGGTGCTGCTCAAGGAAGCAACCGGCGGCACGGTCACGGTGATCGCGCTGGGCATGGGGGAGGCTGATGCGGCGCTGTACACCGCCGCCGCGAAGGGCGCCGACAACTTGATCAAGGTCACCGGTGACGACTTCGACGAAACTCCGCCGGACTCTCATGCGATGGCGGCGATCATCGCCGGGGTGCTCGATGGGCGCTCCTACGACCTGATCTGCACCGGCGTGCAGGCGGCCGACGACCTCGACGGCCAGCTCGGTCCGCTGCTCGCGTCGCGCCTGAACGTGCCGCACGTCTCGGTCGTCGCCGGCGTCGTAGCCGACGGCTCGGACGTGGTCGCGACCCAGGAGTACGGGGGCGGCGTGACGGCCACGATCAAGCTCGCCACGCCCGCGGTGCTGGGCATCCAAGCCGCACCGCAGACGCCCCGGTACGCGCCCATCTCGAAGGTGCGTCAGATGCAGCAGGAGCGCACCATCGAGGAGGTCGAGGCGCCTGGCGTCGATACGCCGCGCCTGAAGGTCCGCAAGATGTCCGCACCCGAGAGCGCCTCGCACGCGGAGATGATCACGGGGTCCAACGACGAGATCGTCGAGAGGATCCTGACCATCATCCGCGACAAGGGCCTCGCGAGGGCCTGAGGGGAGAGGGAGCAATGACAGACGTCTACGTCATCGTCGAACAGCAGGAGAAGCAGATCCAGCCGGTCACCTTCGAGCTGCTCGGCAAGGCAGCAGAGATCGCCCCGGCGCTGGGGGGGCAGGTGGTCGCCGTGCTCGTCGGCGGCGCCGGCGTGGCCGATCAGGCCTCGCAGCTCGGCGCGGCCGCGCGCGTGCTGGCGATATCCGACGATCGGCTCGCCTCGTACACGCCCGAGGCGTACAAGGCGGTGCTGATCGAGGCCTTGAAGGACCGCGACCCGCGCCTGATCCTGGTCGGCAACACAACGATCGGGATGGACCTGGCCGCCGGACTGTCGATCGGGCTCGACCTGCCGCTGGTCGCCTACGCGCACGATCTCGCCGTCGACGGCTCCGAGGTCGTGGCGACCGCGCGCGTCTACGGCGGCAAGATCGACGCCGAGGTCGGCCTTGAAGGACCGGGGGTGGTCTCGGTCCAGGCCGGCGCGTTCCCGGCCGAGGCCGGACAGGCGGCGGGCAGCCCCGAGGTCGAAGAGATCGGCTCGCCGCCGGCCCTGGACGGGGTCCGCAGCACCTTCCTGGCGCTGCAGCATCCCGAGGGCGGCGACGTCGATATCACGTCGCAGGAGGTGCTGGTCTCAGTCGGCCGCGGCATCCAGAGCGAGGACAACCTCGAGACGATGCAGGAGCTGGCCGACGCTCTCGGCGGCGCGCTGTCGGCCTCGAGACCGATCACCGACAGCGGCTGGCTGCCGAAGACTCGCCAGGTCGGCAAGTCCGGCCTGAAGGTCAAGCCGAAGCTGTACCTGTGCGCCGGCATCTCCGGCGCGCCCGAGCACCTCGAGGGCATGCGAGACGCCGAGACGATCATCGCGATCAACACCGACGAGAACGCGCCGATCTTCGAGGTCGCCCACTACGGTGTGGTCGGGGACCTGTTCGACATCGTCCCGGAGCTGACCGAGAAGCTGAAGGGCTGAGCCGAGGGGCGGATGGAGACGTTCAACGAGCCAACCCGGGAGGTCTTCGAGCACTTCGACGAGTGGATGAAGATCTCGTTCTACGTGCTCGCCGCCTTGATGAGCACCGTGTTCGCGGTCGGCTCGGCGATCCGGATCAAGAAGTACCGGCAGGGCCGGCGCGCCGGCCGGTTCGAGAGCCTCCCGAAGCGATTCGGCAAGGCGCTCGGGCTGGCCGGTTCGAACCGCACGGTCGCGCGGCGCAACGTCAAGATCGGCCTGGCGCACGCGGCCATCCTGTGGGGATTCACCGCGCTGTTCATCGGCACGGTGATCCTGACGATCGACTACGACGTGATCCGACTCACGCTGGGGGAGGACGCCCGGTTCTTCAAGGGCACCTTCTACCTCGGATACTCGGTGACCCTCGACACGCTCGGCGCCGCGTACGTGATCGGGCTGCTGTTCGTCGCCTACCGGCGCGCGCTCCAACGGCCGTTCGCCCTCAACTACGGCCGTGTCGACAAGGAGCCGGGCGACTACTCGCGCACCGGCTACCGGATGGGCGACTGGCTGTTCTGGCACTTCCTGTTCTGGCTGGGTGTCGGCGGGTTCCTTCTGGAGGGCTTCCGCATCTACGCCAGCGGGTTCCCCGCGTTCGAGATCTGGTCCCCGGTCGGCTGGGGCGTCGCGCGCCTCGTGCGCGCGACCGGGATGAGCCCCGCCACCGCCGCGGACGCGCAGCTGCTCACCTGGTGGGTGCACGGCGGCATGGCGCTGATCTTCATCGGCTACATCCCGTTCTCGAAGGGCATGCACGTCGTCACCGACCTCGCGAACCTGACCTTCACGAACGGCCGCAAGACGGCCATGGCGCTGCCCAAGCCGAACGGCGCGGCGACGGGGATCCGCACGATCACCGACCTGACGTGGAAAGAGCTGCTCGACCTGGATGCGTGCACCAAGTGCGGGCGGTGCCACGAGGTATGTCCCGCGCGCGCGGCCGGCTCGCCGCTGTCGCCGCGCGACCTGATCCTTGACCTTCGGCAGTTCGCCGAGGAGTCGATCGGCATGAGGACGGTGCTGGACTGGGAGTCCCGGCCGCGACCCGCATCCGACACCCAGCTCGCCGGCGGCGTGATCAAGTCCGAGACGTTGTGGGCCTGCACGACATGCATGGCGTGCGTCGAAGCGTGTCCGGTCGGGATCGAGCACGTGCCCACGATCGTGGGGATGCGGCGCGCGCTGGTCAACGACGGTGATCTCGAGCCGACGCTGCAGGACGCGCTGGAGAAGATCGCCAAGAGCGGCAACTCGTTCGGCAAGTCGGCGAAGATGCGCGCCCGCTGGACCAAGGAGCTGGAGTTCGAGATCCCCGACGCGCGTACGCGCGGGGTCCAGGTGCTGTGGTTCGTCGGGGATTTCGCCTCGTTCGACGAGCGGCTGCAGGAGCTGTCGCGGACGTTCGCCCGGCTGCTCGACGCGGGCGGCGTGAGCTTCGGGATCCTCTACGACGGCGAGCGCAACGCCGGCAACGACGTGCGCCGCGTCGGCGAGGAAGGCTTGTTCGAGATGCTCGTCGAGCACAACATCTCGACCCTGAAGGGCGCGCGCTTCGAGGAGATCGTCACGACCGACCCGCACTCCTACAACACGCTGAAGAACGAGTATCCCGAGTATGGCGGGGACTACAAGGTGTTGCACTACACCGAGCTGCTGCTTCGGCTGCTCGAGCGTGGGGCGCTTACGCCGCGCGAGGGACTTGGGATCAAGGCCACCTACCACGATCCCTGCTACCTGGGCCGGTACAACAGGGTGACCGATCAGCCGCGCGCGATCATCGAGCGGCTCGGGATCGAGCTGGTCGAGATGCCGCGCAACCGCGAGAACACGTTCTGTTGCGGTGCCGGCGGCGGGCGGATCTGGATGGACGACTCCGGCCAGTCCGAGCGGCCCGCGGAGAACCGGATGCGTGAGGCCGCGGAGCTGGGCGTGGACCATTTCGTGGTCGCCTGCCCGAAGGACGTGACCATGTACCGCGACGCGGCCAAGACGACCGGCCTTGAGGACCTGATCAAGGTCGTCGATATCGTTGAGCTGATGGCGCGATCGCTGCTCGAGACGACCGAACCGGCGACGGTGGAGCGGTCGGTGTCATGAAGAACGACGAGGCGCACGGCCCGGACCTCGAGGCGCACGGCGCGGATCTCGAGGCGCTCGCGAAGGGGCTGTGGGGGCGGCTGCGCGACGTGCTGCTCGTCGCCGAACGCATCGAGAGCTTCAGCTTCACCGCCGATGCCGACGAGCCCGAGCGCGCGGCGGTCTCCGAGGCCGACGCCGATGCGGTCGCGACGGATTTCGTCTTGCGCGCGCTCCGAGCAGCTTCCGAGCGCACCGCCTGGACGATCCTCGAACGGACGGCCGACGCACAGAACGAGGGCGTTGCGCTGGAGGACCTCGCGGCGGCGCTGGGGCTGCCGCGGCTGGTCGTCTCAGAGCGCGTGAGCGACCTGCTGCAGATCGGGCTGGCCGCGCGCGCGCTCGACACCGACCGCGTGTTCGCGACACCTGCCGGCCTCGAGCTGGTTCGCGTCGTCCGCAGCGTGGCAGGAGGACTGTCCGAGCGGGTGCGCAAGGCCCGGCGCGCGGAAGGGGGGAAGGTCCGCGGCGATGGACTGCCCATTCTGTGAGACGGCCGGCGCGCGCACCGAGATGCACCGTCACCTCGCCGATGCGCACGCCGACCGCGTCACCATCGAGGTCGACGAGCAGACCGGCCGGCGCACCTACGAGGTCCGCTGCCCGGTCTGCGACGCACCGTGGGAACGTCAGATCAAGCCGCGGTACCGGGACCCCAACTTCGTGGCCGAGTACGAGGAGGAGATCCGCCTCGTCGCCTTCGACATGCTGCTGTACCACATCCAGGGAGAGCACCTGCTGCCGCAGGCGGCGGAACAACAGGGGGAGGATCCAGCGTGAGCGTCGTACGCAACTGCAACCTGCCTGATGACCTTTACTACAACGTTCGCGGGCACGTGTGGTGCCGGCGCGACGGCGACCTGGTCGTGTGCGGCATGACCGATGTGGCGCAGAACCTGGCGAAGACGTTCATCGCATACAGCCCCAAGAAGATCGGCAAGACGGTGGCGAAGGGCAAGAGCACCGCGACGCTGGAGAGCGGCAAGTGGGTCGGGCCGGTCCCGGCGCCGGTCGCCGGCGAGATCGTCGAGATCAACGAGGGCGGCACCGGGGATCCGACGATCTTCAATCGCGATCCGTACGGGGATGGCTGGATCTGCAAGATCCGTCCCCAGGACTGGGATCGCGACGCCGCCGACCTTGTGACCGGCGAGCAGGCGATGAGCGACTACGGCGCGTTCCTCGAGGAAGAGGGGATCGAATGTGAGCCCGCCTGATGGCGCGGACCTGATCACCGAACCCAGTCACTACGGGTGCGTCATCCCCGCGGACCTGCTCTACGACGTCGAGATGGACGTGTGGATCCGCCTCGACGGCGACGTCGCCACCATCGGTATGACCGATCCTGCGCAGACGCGATGCGGCAAGCTCGTCGCAGTCGACTTCCGCAAGGTCGGCAGGGCGATCAGGCGGGGCCGGGGGCTGGCGACCATCGAGAGCGCGAAATGGGTCGGCCCGGTCCCGAGCCCGCTGACCGGCGAGCTGCTCGAGGTGAATGCGGAGACGTTCGGCCGCGACATCCTGATCGCCAACCGCGACCCGTACGGTGAAGGATGGCTGGCCAAGGTGCGGGCGACGGCGCTGGGGGAGGAGCGCGCGCTGCTCGCCGATGGGAAGCAGGCTTTCGAGGCCTATAAGCCGAAGATAGAGGAGAACGAGATCCGCTGCTTCCGTTGCGCCGACTGAGCTTGTCATCGCCGCCGGGCGCCGCGAGAGCGGCAGGGGGGTGGCGCTCATGCACAGGCAGAAGCTCACGGCGGGGACGGCGATCGTGGTGCTTGCGGCGGCGTTATTGGGGCAGCGGGCGCTGGCCGGCGGCGCGGATGAGGATACGCTGACCGAGCTGCTCATCAAGTTCCAGGTCATCGGGACCTTCGAGTCCTTCGATCCTGCCGAAGGGGTCGCGACGTTCACGTTCGCGGGGCCGTTCTACGCGAGCCAGGTTTCCTCCGGCGTGGTCGATGACGCGCCTGGGCCGAAGCTCGGCGAGGTGACCGGCGCGCGCGTCGAGTTCAGGTTCCGGCCCGACGCAGGTGGCTTGCGGTCCGACAACGCGCGATTCTCGTGCGACGAATGCCGGTTCGAGTTCGACGACGGCTCGGTGTTGCAACCGATGCTCGATGACCCGTCGACGCCGGTGCCCGAGAGCGATATCCCGATGGAAGGGCGGCTCTTGTTCGAGCTCGGCCCGGTGCCGGGTCCGACGCCGGATTCGATGGGCGTGCGTGGGATCGGTTGTGGGGGCACGAAGGAGACGGCGGGCGCAGGTTCGTTGGCCGGTTTGGTCGGCGCGCTGTGCGTGAACGGACTGTTCTCGTTCTCTCCGCCGGTTGACTTCGCCGGGCTCGACCCCGCCGATCTCGTCGGCGTCGAGGGTTACGGCGAGTCGGACTGCACGCTCGTGTTCAACGAGTACGTGGTCTGAAGGAGCCTGGCTGAAGGAGCCTTGTGCTAGGCGCCGGCGGCTTGCTGGAGCGCGGTCCGGCTCTCGAGCTGGGCGGCCATGACCTCGCGCAGGAGGTCTAGCGCATCGACGACCTTGCAGTCGCGCAGCTCGTAGAAGACGTTGTTGCCCTCGCGGCTGGCGGTGACGACACCACGTTCGCGCAGCACCGCGAGGTGCTGGGAGACGTTGGACTGGGACAGTTCCAGCTCGGTGGTCAGCTCACCAACCGATTTGGGGCCGTCCCGGAGCGCGTTGATGATCAGCAGCCGCTTCGGGTCCGCCAGGGCCTTGCAGAGCCGCGCGTGCAGCTCGTAGATCTCGTTTCGCAGTTTGGCGTCCACGACGTGCCTCTCCTCCTTCGGAGGGAAGGATACTCCCTCCATCGAGGGATGCGATCCATCCCCCTAAGCGGGTCCCCGGCCCGCCATCTTTCCTGGTCAGAGCCCTTCAAGATTCACGTGTTTGCATATTATAATGCAGCGAGCAGCTTCGTGGGAGCCCGAAAGGGGCGGGAGGTGCCTCATGACTGAGAAGCAGAACAAGCTCTCCATCGTCGCCTGGAGCGGGGACCTGGATCGAGCGTGGCCGACCATGATCCTGTCGACGACCGCGGCTGCAAGCGGCATGGAGGTTTCCGTCTTCTTCACCTTCTGGGGTCTCTTCCTGCTGGTCAAGCCGGGCGTGCGGATCACCGGGACCAACTGGATGCAGAAGGGCCTCGCGGTGATGAATCCGCCCGGGATGCAGAAGGCGAAGCTCTCGAAGCTTCACATGGGCGGCATGGGCAAGGCGATGATGCGCAAGCTCGCCAAGCAGTACAAGGTCGCTGAGCCCCACGAGCTGATGGAGATGGCCGTCGAGATGGGCGTGAAGCTCATGCCGTGTCAGATGACCATGGACCTGATGGGGCTGAAGAAGGAAGACCTGATCGACGGACTCACCGAACCCGTGGGCGCCGCCTCGGCGATCCTCGAGATGAAAGAGTCAGAGGTCCAGTTCTTCATCTAACGCGACAGCGAGATCGTCTTCTCTTCGAGAACGGTGATCACCTTCACTAGCTCCTTTCCGCCCTCGTTCTGGGTATGCGCACGAACTCCAATGATCGAATAGCCTGACGGAGTTGGGCGATGGTCGCGCGATGCATCAGATGGATCGTGAGACTCGCGAAACGCGCGTCATACCCCGGCGGAAAGTTGACCACCGCAACGATCTCATCCTCCCGTTCCTCCGGTGTTCCGTCGAGATAGAACGGACTCATGCTGCTGGCGCGGAAGATCACCGCGCGCGCGCCATCGGCCGTCAGGATGTCCAGGGGCTCGACCTCATACACCAACTCCTTCGAACCGCCCTGTTCCACATACGTCTTTCCATCACGCTGGTACCACCTGTAGTTGAAACGAACCTCCCGTTCGGTCGCGTCCGAGAAGTCCTTGGTTGCACCACCCAATCGCTCACCTGCCGCCGACCACTCACCGATGCGGCAGTACGTCGAATCGCTGAGGAAGGCAACACCGCGATAATCACCCTCTCGGAGATTGAGCCTGTTGACATCGCTGAGCCTCTCATCGAGGATCGGAGCCTTGAATCGAAGAGGTGGGTCCTCTGAGATGAACTCGACCCAGCGGCGGCTGCTTGGACATGGCGACAGAGGCACAGCCGACAGCATCGGCGAACCAGAGGTGCGAACCGAGGATCGTATGTCAGGCTGAGCAACGGATCGATCGTGCTGCGCAGGCTGCGTACACGCCACGAGTGCGAGAAGCAGCGGAGGCGTCACGAGCCCATGCAGCAGACGGCCGGCCATCTGCCGAGCCTATCCGCGATGATCGAATCACGAACAGTCCAGACGTTCAGATCTGGTACATCCTTGCGTCCGGCTTGAGCGGCCGGAAGAACCACAGGGGGCGGCGCAGGCCGCCGGGGCCGGGTCCCGGACGCGTCATCGCCAGCCATTCCTTGTAGATCTCGAAGCTCTTGTTGGTGTCCACGACGATGTCGCCGTAGCGGTCGTCGGGGCCGCCGCGCTCGAGGCGCACGAGCTGATGCCAGCAGTGCATGCCAGACAACGGATCCGGCTGCGTGGGGAACGTCAGGTTCTGGTGGACGCCGGCGTCGGTCCACCACACGCGACCCGAGTCGGCGTCGGCGCTCTCGAACGGCTTGACGGCCTCGGTCTGGCGCATCCGCCACACCCCGTCGGTCTGCTCGAGCTGCACGAGCGCCGAGGACCAGCGGTCGGCGCCGAACCCGCGGTCCAGGCGCCAGCGACCCATGTGGTGCGATGCCGCGACGACGCCCGGCCGGATGCCTTCGGTCACCCAGGCGCGGATCACGAAGTAGCCGATCCGCGTGTTCACCTTCACCAGGTCGCCGTCGGCGACGCTCAGCCGCTCGGCATCGGAAGGGTGGATCCACAGCGGATGCCTGTGACTGATCTCGTTGAGCCACTTCGCGTTGTTCGAGCGGGTGTGGATCAGCGTCGGCAGCCGGAAGGTCGGCAGCAGGATCCAGGTTCCCGATTCGGGGTCCGCCTCGGCGATGTGGCTGCCGATGTAGCCGGGGAGTGCTTGCTCGGGCCAGCCCCACTCGCGCATGGTCTCGCTGAGCAGCTCGAGCTTGCGCGACGGTGTCAGGAACCCTTCGCGTACCACGCCGTCGATCTCGACGCCGACGACGTCGTGCGGTCCGATCAGCGGCAGCGGCTTGCCGGGCTGCGGGTCGCCGGGCTTGCGCGCGGCGCCGGTCTCGGGATCGACCTGGATGCCGTCGAGCTTCTCGGACGGAACCGGCGCCTCGTGCAGGTCGTAGGCCTTCGAGGTGATCTCAACCACGCCGTACTTGCGCATGTAGTCCAGCGGCGCCAGGCCTTCGGCGGTGGCCTTGTCGGGCAGGCCGGGGACGTTGTGCTCGAACATGTAGCGGTAGTATTCGTCGATGGTGACCTTCTCGCCCGGACGATACGGCGACTCGAACCACTGCCGGATGCCGAGCGAGCCGTCGGGATCGATCCGCCACGACAGCTCGATCCAGAACTCGTCTTCCTCCCAGACCTCGCCGGGGTTCGCCTCGTAGGTGAAGCGCACCGGCTTGCCCATCTTCTCCATCGCGACGCGCAGCACGGGCTGGCGGAAGCCGAGCCATTTGCCGGAGTGGGTCTCGTAGGAGTGCGTGTCGTGGCGCTCGGGTCCGAGCCCCATCGGCAGCACGTAGTCGGCGAACCACGCGGTCTCCGACCAGGTCGGCGTCAGCGCCGCGTGCAGACCGACCTTCGACTCGTCCGACAGCGCCTCGATCCAGGTGAACCCGTCGGGGTTGGTCCACACCGGGTTGTACACGCGCGTGAAATACACCGAGAGCTTCGCGCGCCCTTCTTTCAGGAAGTAGGGGAGCAGGATGCTCATCTCGTGATGCGCGAGCGGGTATTCGCGCGGCCAGAGCAGCTCGTTCCACTGCTGCTGCGGCGGCGGCGCGATGAACGGCGCCGGCACGAACTTGTCGTGCCAGTTCGGGCTGGTCCCGCCGACGCTGCCGACCGAGCCGGTCAGCACGTTGAGGAAGAACAGGCAGCGCGCGACCTGCCAGCCGCCCAGGTTGCCGGCGGCGGCCGCGCGCCAGTTATGCGCCGAGAAGGCGGAGCCGGCGCGCGCGACCTCGTGCGCGACGGCGACGATGGTGGCGGCCGGCACGCCCGCTTCGCCTTCGGCGAATGCGGGCGTGAACGCGGTGTAGTGCGCGCGCAACGCGGCGATGAAGTTCTCGAAGGTGATCTCGTCGCCGGGCTTGAGCGCGCGCAAGGTCTCGCGCCAGTTCACCCAGCGGCGCAGGAACGCCTCGTCGTAGAGCTGCTCGTCCAGGATGATCTTCGCCATCGCGAGCAGCACCGCGGCCTCGCTGCCCGGCCGCGTCGGCATCCAGTAGTCCGCGCGCGACGCGGTGTTCGAAAGGCGCGGGTCCATCACCGCGATCTTCGCGCCCGAGAGCTTGCCCTCGATGATGCGCTGCGCGTGCGGGTTGAAATAGTGGCCGGTCTCCAGGTGCGAGGAGATCAGCAGGATGAAGCGCGCGTTCGCGTAATCGGGCGAGGGCCGGTCGTGGCCCATCCACACCGCGTAGCCGAAGCGCGCGCTGCTCGAGCAGATGTTCGTGTGCGAGTTGTGTCCGTCCACGCCCCACGCGCGCAGCACCCGGTCGGCGTAGCCGTCCTCGCCGGGGCGGCCGACGTGGTAGACGATCTCGTTGCGGCGTCCGTCGACCAAAGTGTCGCGTATCTTCGCGGCGATCTCGTCGAGCACGGTGTCCCACGAGACGCGCTCCCACGAGCCGGAACCGCGCGCGCCCGAGCGCCGCATCGGATAGAGGATCCGCTCGGGGTCCTGGATCTGGTTCAGGGTCGCCGGGCCCTTCGCGCAGTTCCGCCCGCGTGAGCCGGGATGCACCGGGTTGCCCTCCAGCTTGCGGATCTGCAGGGTCTCCTTGTCCACGTAGGCGAGCTGCCCGCACGCGCTCTCGCAGTTGAAGCACACGGTCGGCACCAGCATGTAACGGCGCTCGACCTTGCGCGGCCACGCCGACCCCTCGTACTCGACCCAATCGTCCCAACGCTCGGGCGGCGGGAACTGCTGCAGGCGCCCGCCCGAGGGCTCGAGCGGCGTGATCCCTTCCTGTTCCACGTGGCTCCTTAGCTCAGCGGGACCGATTGGCCGGCGCGGACGAAGCCGTGCTCGAACGGGATGAGCCCGATCAGCGCGGAGCCGGCGGCTGTATACAGCCAGGCGAGCTGCTCGGTCGCGAGATACAGACCGCCGAACGCGACCGGCAGGATCATCCCGAACGCGACGCCGAACCAGAACAGTTGCGCGTACGGCCCGCGGATCAGGTTGTGGGCGGCCTTGCGCGCCTGCTCGGTCGCGTGCGCCGATCCCGAGAACTCGACGATCGACATCGCCGCCCAGAGTCCCGCAGCGCCGACCAACGTGCGCGCGAGCAGCGGCTCGACGGCGAACGGCTCGACGAAGGCCGAGGCGAGCACCAAGGCCGCCGCGCCGACCAGCACCGCTTCGACCACCAGCACCCACGCGAGCAGCGGCGACTGCCACAGATCCCGTCCTTCGGCCTGGCCGAACAGCCAGCCGGTGTACGCGGCGGCAAGCGCCGCGGCCGGGATGATCGGCCAGCGCAGCGCATCCACCAGGCCGGGGGCGTCGATGATCCGCCCGAGCAGCCACAAGCTCAGCAGCGCCGCGTAGGCTCCCAGCGCGTATGCCCCCTTCACCAGCCACGAGCGCCGGTTGCCGCGTGTTATCAGCATCCAGAACCGCTCGGGCCGTTTCAGGTCCACGACCAGCAGCACGCCGGTGACCAGCGTCATGCCCAGCGAGATCGCCGGCGCGACCGTGCCCACCAGCGTCGAGGCTCGATGCCCGAGCAGCATCGCCGCGACCGCCACCAACCCGGCGCCCGCGGCGACCGACTTGGTCCACAGGTACGCGGAGACCTTCCAGCCCCACGGCATCGGGTGGTCGACGTCGTAGACGGTGCGCGCGCGCGCCTGCGCGTCCTCGAGCCGCGGCTGCAGATCCCCGTCGAGCAGGTTGCGTTCGGCCCACATGTACTCGTCGAGCTGGGTGGTCTGCGTCGGATCGAGCGCCGCCTCCTCGGCGCCGACGTACAGGACGTTGGGACGGGTCCCTTGCTCGGGCGCGCGCACCTGCGTCTCCTGGCGCGCGGTGAACTGTGCGATCTCGCTCAGCGGGTCATCCAGATCGCCTGCGATGATCGCGTGGGTCGGGCAGACGATCACGCAGGCCGGTTCGAGGCCGACCTCGACGCGGTGGGCGCAGAAGTTGCACTTGGCGGCGGTCTGGGTCTCGGGCTCGACGTACAAGGCGTCGTAGGGGCAGGCCTGCATGCAGGCCTTGCACCCGATGCACACCGAGTTGTCGAAGTCGACGATGCCGTCGTCGCGCTTGAACAGCGAGGTCGTCGGGCAGATCTCGACGCAGGGCGCGTCGGTGCAGTGGTTGCAACGCAGGACCGAGAAGTACCGCTTGGCGTCGGGGTAGTTGCCCTTCTCGATGTACTTGACCCAGGTGCGGAAGACGCCGAGGGGGACGTCGTTCTCCATCTTGCAGGCCACGGTGCAGGCGTGGCATCCGATGCAGGCTCGCTGGTCTATCGCGAATCCGAACCTGGTCAAGCGAGCCCCCCCGTCGACGGCCTGGTTCCCCCGGCTTCCCTCCAGGCCGGAGAGATTATTATGATATTCGATTATCCGCATGCAAGGACCGAGCAGGGCCGTCTAGGCTGGAGGGACGATGAGCGATCCAGCTTCTGAGCACATGCCCGAGCCGGCTTCAGGCGAGCAGCGCGCGCCCTCCACCGAGCCTGCCTCAGGCGAGCAGCGCGCGCCCTCCCCCGAGCCCCCTTCAGGCGAGCAGCGCGCGCCATCGCCTGAGGAGGTCCGTGAGGCCCTGATGATGGTGGTGGATCCCGAGATCGGCCTGCCGATCGTCGAGTTGGGTTTGGTCTACGACATCGCCGTGGATGCGGACGGCGACGTCCAAGTCACCTACACATTGACCTCGATGGGCTGCCCGGTGGGACCGATGATCGACGGACAGATCAACGAGATCCTCGGCATGCTCCCGGGCGTGAAGAGCCACAAGACGACGATCGTGTTCCAGCCGCCGTGGACGCCCGAGAAGATGAGCGACGAGGCCAAGGCGGCGCTGGGCTACCTGTAGTCTGGGAGACCATGCCCAACCGGCGGCCCCTGACGATCGGTCTCACCGAGGCCTCGGCTGCCGTCGCCGACATCGGGGTGCTGCTGCCGATCGCGGCGGCGCTGGTGCTCGTCAATGGGGTCGACGCCGGTGCGGCGCTGGGGTTCGCGGGGCTGCTGTTCGTCGTCGCCGGGCTGGTCTACCGCGTCCCCATGCCGGTGCAGCCGATCAAGGCGGCGGCGGCGATCGCGATCGCGACCAAGGCGCCGCCGGCGATGCTGGCCGCGGCCGGCATCGGGCTCGGCGCGATCCTGCTGGTGCTCGCGCTCACGCGCCTCGTGCCTCTGGCAGCCAAGCTGTTCCCCACGACGATCATCCGTGGCAACCAGCTCGGCGTCGGGATCCTGCTGCTGTTCGCCGCCTACCAGCTGGTCGACGGCTCGGATCAGATCGGCCTGGCAGTGGCCGCGGCGATCGCGGCGACCGTAGCGGCATTGCCGCGCGCGCGCGGCCCGGTCGCGCTGGCGCTGGTGGCCGGCGGCATCGGCTGGACGATGCTGCAGGGCGGCACCGTGGCCCTCGGCGCGGATCCGACGCTGCCCTCGCTGGCCATCCCATCCTGGGGAACCATCGTCACGGCGATGACGCTGCTGGTGATCCCGCAGCTCCCGCTGACCTTCGGCAACGCGATCGTGGGCACCGCGGACCTCGAGCACGAGTACTACGGCGCGCGCGCGCGCCGCGTCACGCCGACCAACCTCGCGCTGTCGTGCGGCCTGGCGAACGTGACGCTGGGCATGTTCGGCGGGATGCCACTGTGCCACGGCTCCAGCGGCGCGACGGCCTACCACCGGTTCGGCGCGCGCACCGGCGGCGTGAATCTGGTGATCGGCGGCGCGCTGCTCGCCGCGGGACTGGTCTTCGCGCCGGCAGCGCTGACGCTGTTCGGCATGATCCCGCCGGCGGTGCTGGCAGGGCTGCTCGCGTACACGGGCCTCGAGCACGGGTTGCTGGTCGCCGATCAGCGTGGCCCGAGCATGGCGATCGCGGTCGCCATGGGCGTGATCGGCGGCGCGACCCGCAACCTCGCGATCGGGATGGCCGTCGGTCTGCCGGCGTACGCGGCCGTGGCGCTCGCCGGACGCGCGCGCGCGGCGCTGGGAGGCGCGCGATGAACCTCGTCGACGGCTTCGGCCGCATCGCCGACGACCTGCGGGTGTCGGTCACCGACCGCTGCAACTTCCGATGCACCTACTGCATGCCGGCCGAGGGCGTGCCGTGGCTGCCCCGGCAAGAGATCCTGTCGTTCGAGGAGATCGCGCGCCTCGTCGGCGTGTTCCACGCACTCGGCGTCAAGACGGTGCGCCTGACCGGCGGCGAGCCGCTGGTTCGCAAGGACGTCGAGCACCTGGTCGCGATGATCGCCGCCGTCGGGATCCCGGATCTGTCCATGACCACCAACGGGGTCGCGCTGCCTGCTAAGGCGCGCGCGCTCGCCGAGGCCGGGCTGCGGCGGATCAACGTCAGCGTCGACTCGCTGCTGCGTCACCGGTTCGCCGAGATGACGCGCCGCGACGCGCTCGAGCAGGTGATGGAAGGCCTGCGCGCGGCCGAGGCGGCCGGACTGGCGCCGATCAAGCTCAACTGCGTCGTGATCCGCGGCACCAACGACGACGAGGTCGCGGACTTCGCACGGTTCGCGCGCGAGACCGGCTACGACGTCCGGTTCATCGAGTTCATGCCGCTCGACGCCGACGAGACCTGGACCAACGAGCAGGTGGTGCCGTCGGCCGAGGTGCTCGCGACCATCGGCGCGACGTATCCGCTGGAGCCGATCGAGCATGGGCCCGAGCCCGCGCGCGCCTACCGCTTCTCCGACGGCTCGCCGGGATCGGTCGGCGTGATCGCGAGCGTCACCGAGCCGTTCTGCTCGTCGTGCAACCGGATCCGCATCACCGCCGACGGCCAGTTCCGCACCTGCCTGTTCGCGACAGAGGAGACCGACCTGCGCGCGCTGTTGCGCGACGGCGCATCCGACGACGACATCGCAGCAGCGATCGGCGACGCGGTCGCCCGCAAGTGGGCGGGACATTCGATCGGGCAGCCGGGGTTCGAGCGGCCGGGGCGCTCGATGTCGATGATCGGCGGCTAAGGGTATCCGGCGTGGTGGCGCGCCTCTTCGAGGTCCTCGGGCGTGTCGACGTCGATCAACTCCTCGGGCCCGCCGGCGTCGTGCCAGTCGCGGACCTGGAACAGGTCGATGTGCGCGAGCAGCTCGTGCATCGCCCGGTGCTCTCGCGCTACCAGATCGCGCGCGACCGCGATCGCCGACTGCGCGTAGCACCCGACCATCGGCTGGGGTCGACCGTCCACGTCCGGGACCGCGGCGTCGTGACCGTCGAGCGCCGCCGCGATGTGCGAAAGCATGTGCGGCGAGATGAGTGGGATGTCGCAGCCGAGCAGCACGATCGGCCCGGTCGCACCCCGCGCCGCCAGCTCATCGGCGCCGACGACCAGGGCGACCAGCGGCCCTTCCTTCGGATCATCGACGGTCTCGAGTCCCGTGCCTGCCTCGTGGCCCACGGCGAGCACCGGGTCGGCGATCGCGACCAGCGCGCGCGCGGCGTGCGCGGCCAGCGTGGATGTGCCGAACCGGAGGGTGGCCTTGTCCACGATCATCCTGCGGGACGTCCCGCCGGTCAGCAGCAGCCCATGCAGCTCAGCCATCTCTCGTACACGATAGCCCTGCCGGGCCCCCGCGGATAGCATCTTCCGTCGGAGCTGCTCGAGTGTGGCCGGATCGAGACTTTCTTCCCCTGCCCGGGGAAGGGGATCGCTGCTCGGAGGTGTGTGCGTGTGCCACCCGAGTTGCACACGCACACGACTCCTCGCACGCAACTCCGGAGCGAGGACACGGGGGTCCCCCCGGCCCGAGGGGGTAGGGTTCCACTCATGGGATGGATCGACGAGGTGACCGACCACGTCGCGCAGGCGCGCGGCATCGACCCGGCAGCGCTGCGCGTCCCGCCCGCGGAGGCCGGCGTGATCCTGGACGTCGCGCGCATCGCCGCGCGCGTCAGCGGCGCTCGCACCAACGCGCCGCTGCTGTCCTACGCGCTCGGCAAGGCGGCGGCCCTGACCGGCGCGCCGCTGGCGGATCTGGCGGCGGATGTGCGCGCGCTGACCGGGGATCCCGACCAGGAGGATGGATGAGCAGCGTGAAGCGCGCGGTCACGCGTGAGGAGCTCGCGCAGCCGACGGTTCCCTACGAGGAGGCGATCGCGCGCGTGATCGCCGCGTTCGAGCAGCTGCCGCCGGTCACCGTGCCGGTCGGCGACGCGCTCGGCCTGGTGCTGGCCGCCGATGTGGTCGCCGATATCGACGTGCCAGGCTTCGACTCCTCGGCGATGGACGGCTACGCGGTCCGGTCCACGGACCTGCGCGGCGCCTCGAAGGAGACGCCGGTGAGCCTGCGGATCGAAGGCGACCTGCCGGCGGGCGCGCAGCCCGGCGAGGCGGTCGAGCCCGGCTCGTGCGCGAAGATCATGACCGGCGGCCCGATCCCGCCCGGCGCCGACGCGATCGTGCCGTGGGAGGACACCGCCCCAGACGCTCCCGAGGGAACGGTCGCGATCCTGGTCGAGCAGCCCTCCGGCAAGCACATCCGTCCCGCCGGCGAAGATATGCGCGCCGGCCGGCGGATGCTCGCGGCCGGTACCACGTTGCGGCCGTTGCATCTGGGCGTGATCGCGATGCTCGGATGGACCGGGGTGCAGGTGGTGCCGCAGCCGCGCGTGTCGGTGCTCTCGACCGGCGAGGAGCTGGTGCAGCCCGGCGGCGCGTTGCGTGAGGGCCAGGTCTACGACTCGAACCAGACGCTGCTCGCGGCGCTCGCGACGGCCGGCGGTGCGACGGTCGTCCGCAGCGGGTCGGTGGGCGACGACCCAGACGCGGTTTCGGCGTGGCTGCACGCGGCCGCGGACGTCTCGGATCTGATCGTGACCAGCGGCGGCGCGTCGGTCGGCGAGCACGACTGGATGCGCGAGGTGCTCGCGCGCGACGGCGAGCTGATGATGTGGCGGGTCGCGATGAAACCCGGCAAGCCGGTGGTGTTCGCGCGCGCCGGCGGGGTGCCGGTGCTCGGCCTGCCGGGGAATCCCGGCAGCGTCTACGCGGGCGCGCACACGTTCGTGCTGCCGGCGATCCGTGCGCTGGCCGGACGCGACCCGAGGCCGCGCGCGTACGCGGCTCGGCTGGCGACGGCGGTGAAGGGATCGCCGTCGCGCACGCTGCTGTGCCGAGTGACCTTGGAAGACGATCTGGCGACGCCGCTGCCTGCGCAGTCCAGTGTCGTGCTGTCGAACCTGCTGCCCGCGCACGGGTACGCGATCGTGCCGCCCGGCGGGCTATCCGAAGGCGCCGAGGTTCGCGTGGAGCTGCTCGACTGATGGCGAGGTTGTTGCTGTTCGCCGCCGCGCGCGATGCGGCCGGATGCTCGAGCGCGTCGGTCCCCGCCGCCTCGGTCGGCGAAGCGCTGAAGGCCGCGAGCGAACGCTTCGGGCCGGCGTTCGAGCGCGTCCTGGGTGTCTGCAGCCTGCTGGTCGACGATCAGCGCGTGGCGCGCGATGCCGTGTGGGATGTCGCGGTCGGCGAGGAAACCGAGATCGCGGTGTTGCCGCCCGTGTCCGGTGGCGCCGACGTGGTGCCACCCGTGTCGGGTCGGGGCGAAGTGGTTCCACCCGTGTCCGGTGGCGGCGACGTCGAGATGGTCGACGTCGCAGGGAAGGACGAAACCAAACGCGAGGCCGTCGCAGGCTGCGTGCTGGTGTGCGAGCCGGCGGTGCGCGACGCGCTGCTCGCCGGTGAAGTGGACAAAGGCAACGCGGTCGCCGCCGCTGAGGTGGCAGGGACGCTGGCGGCCAAACGCGTGCCCGAGCTGATCCCGATGTGTCACCCGGTCCGCACGAGCTACGTCGGGATCACCTGCTCGCCTGCCGGCGACGACGCGATCGAGGTGCGCGCGACGGTGCGCGGAACCGATCGCACCGGGTTCGAGATGGAGGCATTGACGGCAGCGTCGGTCGCAGCGCTGACGCTGTACGACTTCGGCAAGGGCCGCGATCCGGCCATCAGGATCGAAGGGCTGCGGTTGCTGTCCAAGTCCGGGGGCAAGTCGGGAGAGTGGCGCGCGCCGTGACCGCCGCCGTGTACGCCGCGTTCAACGCCGCCGTCCTGACGGTCTCGGATCGCTCGGCGCGCGGCGAGCGGCCCGACGAGGGTGGCCCGTTGGTCGAGCGCATCCTCACCGACGCGGGCCTCACGGTGGTCGCACGCGCGATCGTCCCCGACGAGCAGCCGGCGATCGAGGAGGCGCTGCGGCGCTGGGCCGACGACGGCACGGCCGCGTTGATCGTGACGACGGGAGGCACCGGGCTCGGGCCGCGCGACGTGACGCCCGAGGCGACGCGCGCGGTGATCGAACGCGAAGCGCCCGGGCTCGCTGAGGCGATGCGTGCGGCCGGGCTGCGCATCACCCCGTACGCAGCGCTGTCGCGGCAGGTGGTGGGGATGCGCGCCCGCTCGCTGATCGTGAACGTGCCCGGATCGCCGAAGGCGGCCGCCGAAGGGCTCGAGGCGATCATCGAAGTGCTGCCGCACGCGCTCGAGATGCTGACCGGAGGCGAGCCGGCATGAAAGACCCCATCATCGTCGCCGGTTTGTCCGACGAGCCGCTCGACGTGCCTCGGCTGGTCGACGAGATCCGCAGGCCCGACTGCGGCGGGCTGGTCGTGTTCGAGGGGACGACGCGCTCGCCCAATGAGGGCGTCGAGGTGCAGCGCCTCGACTACGAAGCCTACGAGGAGCGAGCCGTCGCGCAGTTGCAGGCGATCGCCGAGGAGATCGCGGAGCTTCACGGCTGCGGCGGTGTCGTCGCGGTGCATCGCATCGGCAGCGTCGCGGTCGGCCAGCCTTCGGTGGTCGCCGCGGCGAGCGCGCCGCATCGTGACGAGGCGTTCGCGGCCGCGCGCGCGCTGATCGATCGGATCAAGGACGAGGTCTACGTCTGGAAGAAGGAGATCACCGCGTCGGGCGAGCATTGGGTTGGCGTTCCGTCCGATCCGGGTGAAGAGGCGCGCAGCGCCCCCGCCGACACGACGCATGCGACCGGGCAAGGGTGAGGCAGCCATGACGATCAGGCCGTTCTATGTCGCCGGAGAGCCACGAACCGGCGGTGGAACCTTCGACGTGACCAACCCGGCCGACGGCAGCGTGATCGCAACCGTCGGCCGTCCATCGCGATCCGACGTCGAGGACGCCCTGCGCATCGCCGATGAGACCTTCCGAGAGTCGCAGCACCTGCCAGCGCACGCGCGCATCGACGCTCTCACGCACATCTCACGCCGTATCGAGGAGAGCCTCGACGAACTGAGCGAGATGATCGCGCGCGAGGGTGGCAAGCCACTGAAGTGGGCGCGCAGCGAGGCGTCGCGCGCGGTCTCGACGTTCCGGATCGCGGCCGAAGAGGTGCGTCGTTTCGGCGGCGAGCTGCTCCGGCTGGATACCGAGGAGGCTCTGGGCGCGCGCCTGGCGATCGTGCGCCGGTTCCCGTTCGGGGCGGTGTTGGGGATCTCGCCGTTCAACTTTCCGCTCAACCTGGTCGCGCACAAGGTCGCGCCGGCGCTGGCGGTCGGCGCGCCCATCGTGCTCAAGCCGGCCGAGAAGACGCCGCTCAGCGCGCTGAAGCTCGCGGAGCTGGTCTACGAGACGGCATTGCCGCACGGGATGATGAGTGTGCTGACCGTCGACGGGCCGACGGCCGAGCAGCTGCTCGTCCCCGACATGCGGTTGCCGAAGATCACCTTCACCGGATCGAGCGAGGTCGGATGGAAGCTCCGGAAGGTCGCGCCGCCGCAGAAGCGGATCACGCTCGAGCTGGGTGGGAACGCGGGCGTGATCGTGCACTCGGACGCAGATCTGGATCACGCCGCCCAGCGGATCGCCATCGGCGGCTACTACCAGGCCGGGCAGTCCTGCATCAGCGTGCAGCGCATCCTGGTCCAGTCCGAGGTCTACGACTCGTTCAGCGAGACCCTGGTCAAGCACGTCTCAGGATTGAAGACCGGCGACACGATGGATCCGTCCACCGACGTCGGCCCGCTGATCAACGCGGACGCGCTCGAGCGGATCGCCGCGTGGGTCGACGAGGCCAAAGCCGGCGGCGCGCGCGTGCTCTGCGGCGGCACGCGGCATGACCCGTTCTACGACCCGACCGTGCTCGCCGATGTCACCCTGGACATGAAGGTCTGCCGCGAGGAAGTCTTCGGACCGGTCACGAGCTTGATCCGCTATCAGACGTTCGAGGAGGCGCTCGAGATCGTCAACGACTCCGCGTACGGGCTGCAGGCGGGGGTTTTCACCAAGGACATCGCGCGCGCGTTCCAGGCGCACCGCGAGATACGCGTCGGCGGCTTGCTGATCAACGATCAGAGCGCATTCCGCGCCGACCAGATGCCGTATGGCGGCGCGAAAGAGTCGGGTGTTGGGCGGGAAGGGCCGCGATACGCGATGGAAGAGATGACCGAGCCTCGCATCATGGTTATCTCGAACATCCCCCTATAGCCGCTGGGCCGCCCTGGATTGTCGCGGGCGTGCCGCTGGACTGTCGGGGGCTTCCCGCTGGACTGTCACAGGCTGGCCGGGCTGGCCGGGCTGGCCGGCCGACGGCTCGGGTCTGGCGGCTCGGGTGTTGCGGCTCGGGTGTTGCGGCTCGGCCGGGTCTCTTAGTTCGCGCGCCGGACCCGAACCCGCTTGCCGTTGGCGGGATGCCGGCTCCTCGGATCGTCCCCATCGTCCCCGTCGTCCCGGTCGTCCCGGTCGTCCTGGGCCACGACGCGCATGCGCGCGCGCCCGCGGCGTTCGATGAGCTCGTCGCTGAGGCGCGCAACCTCGGCCGACAGCGCGCGCACAGCCTCGACGACGTCCTCGATGCGTTCGGTGTCGCGCTCGAGCTGCGCCGAGACGAGCATCGCTCCGCCGAGGCCGAGCAGCAGCAACGAGCCGACGGCGGCCGACGCGAAATAGGGGAGTTGGAACGCGACCTCGGTCTCGGCGCTGACGCCGAGGTAGCCGACGATCGCGACAGTGATGCCGGCGCCGATCAGCGCGACGCCGAACCAGACTCGGACACGACCATTCATGGGTGGGAGACCTCCTCGAGGACCTTGGATCGGGCACGGGGCGCGCGGCTGAGCACGGTCGGGATCATGGCCGTGGCGGCGAGCGCGCCGACGATCATCAGCAGATACGACGTTCGCAAGGCACCGGCCACGCCTTCGGGGAGCCGGCGGATGCCGGGGCCCGTGACGATGGTCTGCGCGCCACCCTCCGGGCCCGGCGGCGTTCCCGCCGGCAGGTCGGCGAACAAGGGGCCGACCGGTTCAACGACCGGCTCGAAGGCCGGCAGGTCGTTCACATCGGTTCCGGCGTCGGTCGCGCCG
>Ga0214471_10000147_pt1 | contig 68280 bp, 79 predicted proteins | sample RVTome_5_FD_207665 | JGI IMG/M metagenome (GOLD analysis project Ga0214471, IMG submission 207665) | Soil microbial communities from uranium-contaminated site in the Upper Colorado River Basin, Wyoming, United States - RVT142D155 | ecosystem: Environmental > Terrestrial > Soil > Contaminated >... | reverse complement strand
ACGTCCTCACTCGGGTTGGACCGTTACCCAACCATGGGTGAATTAGAAGCTAAGCTTGGGGCGGCGCCCCATTCTGGAAAGGCCACGGCGCCGATACCTGGCACTGGGTTTCCCGAGTCGCCCGATTGGGCCCCTGGCGAAAACTGAGCGTCGTCGTGACAAGCCCCTGGTCGTGTAGCGAGGCGCAATCATGGCCAAGGCCGGCACAGTCGCAAATTCATCTTCCTTGGCAAAACTGGTTTTTCGCCCCAACAAATCCGCGCCACGCCTGAATTTACGCTCCACACCCTCCACCAAAGCCCTTTGGTCTGCCCCTAGCTTGCCCATAAACGCGCTACGTTGGCTTTGGGAGAGCTTTTGTCGGAATGCCCTGCTGTATGGGTTCCTGCCAAGAAAGGCGTCCTGTACCGTCTCCTCCGGCTCGTCACGGCCCAATTCCCGGGCGACTTCGACCGCCTCGGCATACTGCGCGTTGAATTCCGGCCAATCCTCTTGCATGGCAGCGTTCAGCATTCGATCGGCATAAGGTGTCAACGGTGTCGCCAATCGCGACATGCCGCCGCCCCCAACCTTTTCCCTCAGAAGGTCCTGCGGTCCGAATCTCGTCATGAGGCGCCGCGCGCTCAGGGCCTCTGCAGTTCCCCGTAACCACGGTATCCTGTTCAGAAAAGCCTCTGATACCGGCAGGAACCCTTTCACGAGATAATTCAATCCATACAAGGGGTCCCCGGTATTGACCACACCCCCCATATAAGTCACCACGTCATTGAGTTTGCTTATCATCACCGGATTGATGTCATAGCTCGCCCTGTTGGGCATATCGTTCAGAGCCGTGTTGACTACCGTTGCCAGGTACGGCACGGGATTTACGGCGGCAATCAAGGTGGCGATGGCTTGGCTCCGGGTTCCCTCTCGTTCCCATGGTTGGCGCGTCGGCCTTTCGATTCCTAATCCGTGTTTGCTGAATAACCGGATCAATTCTTCGAGACCTGTGTCTTGAGCCAGGTTCAAGGCTATAACCACTGGCAATACCATGGTGGCAATGGTGATCCACATCACCAATCGGCTGGTATGCGGATTCACACCGGGTCGAGACAACACTTTCGGAAATGTTCGTAAAGCATGAACATTCCAGCCCATGAGAGGCGCCATGATCTGATTGAAGAAACCCGCCTTTTGAGTCCATTGCGGCCGGTTTAACGGCCCGGCGACATTGATCTCTTGCTCGATTTGTTCCGCAAACTGAAGTCTTGCGTGTTTATCCATGAATTCAGCCTCGCGCCCCTCATGCAATGCCTTGATGAAATCATAGGCGGCCTCGTGGAAAGTCTTGCCTGTCCAATCGAAATACTGCTCCAACAAAGCCATCTTTTGTCTTGATAACGTCTCAACTTTTCCTGGAAATATTTCCTGCCCGGCAAACACGTTCCTTGGATCGTTCCTGTCGGTAAAATTAAATCTCGTCTCGATGGCCCCGCTTTTCTTCCATTGCTCGAAGAGCACCCGCAACCGTTTCTCGATTCGATTCAACACCGTCGACCCAGAGGCTAGAGCAGCGCTGTTAATGCTGGCATCGCCGAGCCTTGGCAACACAGGTTTTGTCAGCGCCGTCAGAACGAAGTCGTCGAAGAAACCTAGCAACGATAGCGCCGTGGTTTCCATGAGGCCCCGGCGTCGCTCGATAATGAGGCCGGCATTGGCTAAATCGAATATTTTCGCCTCGAATTCATTGACGCTATCAATTGGCATCATCAACCGATTTTCTTCCATGGTCCTGTAATCCTCGATCCTGCTATAAACATTCTTCGACAATTCTTGGATCAAGGGTGAAACAGCTTTCACCACGGACATCTGAACGTCCCTGGTCGTTGCCAATGTTTTCAGAAATGTATAGGCCGATCCCGGCAGCTTAACCCCGATCTTCGCCACGCCCAAAGCCGCCGATGGCACATACTTGAACATGCCGTTCCAAATGATATTCCATGCCGCCACCCCACCGGCCTCAACGCCGCTCCTCATGGTCCTCGCCAAAACATTCCCAAGGTAAGCTAATCCCCCGCCGTTTCGTATAAGCGTCGCCGGCCCGCTCAGAATTCCGCCAATCACGCTGCGCTGAAATCGCATGTAAGCCCTGATGTCCATCTCGGCGTCGTTACCGCCGGCCCAAACTTCCATGGTGTTCTGAATCGCTTTCTTAAGTTGCCGAATGCGTTTCTCCAAACCCCAATACTGGTCAAAGGTCTGGCCGTTGAGAAAAGCGAGTTTGTTTTCATTCACAAGCTCTTTCCTCGATCGTTCCTCCGTTATGCCGAGTCTCTCCGCTCTTTCCTTATACTTCGTCGTCAACTCGGATTGTTGCCGTTGCAAATCTTTCAGCACGGCTTCAAGGCCATGCGCGAATCGCTCGTAGGCATGGGTATGGCCGTTGTACATGAAGTTCAGGAAATTGCCGGATGTTCGCCAGCCATAATCCAAGAAGTAATAGGGCAAGGTCTGGTCATGGCGACGCGCCGTAAATGAATTCTTTTTGTCCGGCGTCTTGATATGGACCGTTGCGGATTTCTCTCCCTCAATTTTGTTGAAGAAATTAACGAGGTTATCCAATTCCGACACCAGTTTTTCCCCGATGTTTTCAAGATGTTCTTCCTCGCTTATTTCCGCCTCGGTTTCAGCCGGCATGATTTCGGCTATCCGGCTCGCAACCCAATCAAAGCTTTTCTCCTCGATGGTCCCTGCCCTTATCTTTTCCGCCAACAATTCATAGGCGGGTTCAAATTCAGATACCACCCGGGCCATGCTCGCCCGATCAACAATATACGATGCCAACAATTCCCAGTTGTTCTTGAGCAATTGCATCTGTTTGCCCCTGTCACCTTCCAGTTTCGCCTGGGCATAGGCCCGGCCAAAGGCAAGAGCATCATTGCTATACCCGCCAAACGGCAGTGTGTAACGACTCACAGGAATTGATTTTCCGAAGAAAGAATATCCCAGAACGGCGTCCTCGATCACCGGGGTAAAAGCCAGGCCCGGTCGCTCTCCAGGCACCAATTCTTGCACGGCATTGAAGGCTTGCGCCGCAATCTTGGATTGCCATTCCAGATATTGCAGGAGTTCAGGTGTCACCTTGTAACCATCGACAATTTCGTAACCGACCTCGAATCGAGCCTCCGGTCTTTGCGCCATCGCCGCCAATGGTTTCAGAACCTTGTCATACATCACCATGTAAGCTTCTCCCCATGACCTGCCCTTTTTTAGACCCAAACTGTTCACCGCGCGGCGGGCTAAATTCTTCTGTTTATAAACGTTATCGGCAAGAATCGCCCGTAAATGCAGGAAAACCCTGTTGAAATTCTGGCCCAAAACTTTCACGGCGCCGCCAATCCTGTTTGCAAGATCGTCAATCAAAAATCGTGGCATATCCCAATCGCTCAATGGTTGGTTGCTCAGGATATTTGCAGGCGCCACCGCGCTCGCGGGCTGGCTCACGCGCGTCGAGAGATAGATATGATTGATCGCAGATATTGTGTTGAGAAAAAACTGGTAGTGCGGGTCCCTTACCTCGGGAGCCAATTTGTCCTGAACATCTTTCCAATCATACCATTCCTGGAGCAATGCCCGCAGCTTCTCCCGTTCCGCCGCGAATTGCTTCACATCCCCGGTTATGTTCACTTGCAATAATTGTCCGTTGGGCCTCACGAAGATCGGGTTGCCGGAAACCACGTCGTAATGCAAATCCTTGACGTTGATCCATTCGCCATTTACCTGAACACGCGCCATCGGGCGGGCCTCGATGCCACCGTCAACATTCACCGTGTTTTCATACGCTCTTACGTCTGCATCGACAAAAATGGCCTCGACAACCGCGCCTGCGCTCACATGGTTCCCGTAATCCCTGATCTTCTTCTGCAAGTCCTTGTGCAACTCCTCGAAAGCAAGTTGCAACATCTGTTGTTTCCGGGTTAATGTCCGTTGTTTCTCCAACATTTTCGTCACGGCTTTTCGTGGCGATGCCTCCATTTCCGTCACAACCTGTTTTTCGTAATCACTGAGTTCCTTCGAGAATTCACGGCTGGTTTGAATCAACCTCGATACCGCGATCTTCCGGGTTTCTCTCGGAGCAACCCGCATGGCCTCGAATGCCCACCTGACAATGTTCGGGTCCATGGGTTGCGTCGTCTTTTCCACGCCATACAACTCGGATTTTAACCGGTTATATTCAGACTCCAACTCATGGTGCTCGCCGATGTCATAAAGTTGCGACAATTTTTCGGAAGGCAAAATCCTGATAATATCCTTGATGGCCTGGCGAATTGCAGCCTCGTATTCTTTTCTTGATTCTCCGTCTCTTACCTCGGCCATCAACCGTTCCAATTCAGCTTCACTCAATGCCTCCGTCTTCATTCTCGTCACCGCCTTTTGAACCGCCGCCGACGATGATGCCATGAATTGCTTTATCCCATCCGTTATGGCTTCCTCGGCAAGTTGAGTTTCCGATAGCCGTTTCAGCTTTGCCTTGAAGCCAGGACTCCCTATTTCTTTTTCCAAGACATCCCTGTCATCAAGGATTTCCTGCCATCGCTGTTTCTGCACATGAAACCGCGCCCCGACCTCCCACGCCGCTACGTGAAAATAGGCGGTGTTTTTCAGTTGCTCCCTTAACTCCCGATATTCCGGGGCATCACTTGTTTCCGATGCCGCCATGATGTTCTGCATATCGAATAATCCCAACATCCGTGAGACAACGGGATTATCCTTGGGACCATGTTTTTCGATGAATTTAATCGGAGCCGCAACCTGGGTTGCAATAAGTTGACGCTCGACTTTCTCAGCCTCTTCGCCCCTTGTTTTGGCTCGTGCAACCAAACGTTGTGCATGTTTGGGGTCCTCGGCAAATGATGCCCTTCGGGTCTTATCAAATGCCGATCCGCTCTCGGCACTGTTCATGTACCGGCCCGCGAGCTTTTCTCTCATCACCTGCTCGAATGACGGCGTAAAACCCGCCATTCGCCTCAAGCCATCCATCAAACCTCGTAACCAATCCATGATGGTGTTTATGATGTCACGGAGCGCCCCGCGCTGCGCGTATTCAAGTTCCGCCTCGGCACTGGTAATCCAAGCCGAAAACTCTGCGGCATTGATGTATGGATAAAGTGATCGAGGGAGCGCCCCAGCCGCAAGGGCTTCCGCAAAATGTTCGGACTCCATCATGCCCGCCACCAAATCCACGGGCAAATCTTTCAAGTCAATCCCGAGTTCCCTGGCCCTTGCCTCCAACCTTCTGCGTCGCTCGGCTTCGATGATGTCACGGCTCTCTTGCGGCAGGAAATTGAATAAGAAATGGTCGATCTCATGCGGTAACGTTGTTGGCGTGACCATGTCTCGACCAATTCGAATCAGGCTCCCAATGATCTCGCCGGAATAACCGTGATCCAAATAATCCCGGAGTTCCAGGGTCAACCGGCTCAAATCCAGCTTCTTCGCAAATGGTTTTCGCAGAAAGTTGACCAGCACACCTTTGACAGCGGAGTGCAAATCGCTCCTTTCAACCATGGCAAGAATGTCTTCCAATCCAACCGCGATCTCCGGCGCCTGCTCGATGATGCCGCGCTTCGCCTTGATTTGTTGCGTTATGAGTTGTTGAGTGCTGGCCAATCCTTTGGAACCCGCTGGCAACTGAAACAGTGCTTGCCCGCCCATGACGGATTCGCGAATTTGCGGAGTCAGGGTGAGGGAGTGGATTAAATCGGTCTCTCCGTATTTATCATTCTCCAAGACTTTGTAATTTTTAAGCCCTTGGCGTTCTGCCCATGCAGTTGCTTGCGCTTCGGATGGTGTTCCATAGAGAAACTGTCCACCTTCTTCTTGAACGACCCAGCTTCCTTCCTTCATCCTTCCTAACTGATTCTCTTCGGAGATTTGCCTTCCAGAGGGTTTTGGAATCTCCGCCGTCCCGACCTTCTGCCCCGACTTCTTCACCGCTGGCAGGTTGTTGACGACGTTGCGAAAGTCCACATCGTAGAGTTTTGTCAGGCCCTCACCACCGACTTTGAGGCTAACCCCTTCGTAAACAAATTCCGATGCCGAATCCAATCCTTCTAAAACCTTCCGAGATAAATCCTTCCCGATATAGTTCTCCAGTTCGCCTGGTTTTATACCAGATGCGATGGCTCTGAATCCGAGATTTCCAGGTGGCTTAACTTCAATGTTGAAGTTGCCATCGGTTCTGACGTTGACCTTGATGGCGTCAACTTGCTTGCTCAAATCATACCGCTCCGCCTGCTGCTCGCCCGTGGTCCAGCCAAGTGCTGAAATTTCGGGTGTGAAATCTCCTTGCTTTGAGTTGCCTGTTTCGCGTAGGATTTTGTTATGCCAGTCCAGAACATCTGCGAGACGTGCTCCTCCACCTTCAGCGTTCGGCCTAGTCGCGCCGACGCCCGATTCTGCTCTACCGCTTGCCGGAAGAACGGTGCTCAAAAACTCTGCCCCGTTTGTCGGAAGCCTTTCTATGCCCCTTCCTGTTACATAAAAAACGGGCGCGGGTTGTTTTGTTCCAAGCGATGCAGGGCGATTTTCCAAGCCCCCACGCGCATTGAAATCATGGTAAAGGGATTGAGGGGCAAGCGCTCCCACAACTTCTCTGACCTCCAAATGGCTTGCCATCAGTGCGGGAAGGATTTCCACATCTACCCCTCGATTGAGGCCACTCGCCAGTTTTGCTCCAAGGAGTGCGCCAACCTCGCGCATCGCACCGAGAACCCCTCGCGCTATCGAGTTACGAGCAGAGACGGGAAGTGTCTCAAAGACCATAGATGGATTGCGGAGCAGGCTATCGGGAGAAATCTTGAGTCGTGTGAGGTTGTTCACCACGTCAACGGGAAGATTCGAGACAACCGCCTGGAGAACTTGGTCGTGATGAAAAGCGGACAGCACTCCACCATCCACAACCTCCAGCGGCATCGCCGATGCCATTTCTCGCCCAAAGACATTCTCACCAAGTTCCCAAATGCTCTTTGGGTTTCTGAGGCGTTGAAGGTCAAGGCTCTCGCTGCTCGATGCGGCTAACTTCAAAGCATACTTAAACGCAATCTCCCGCCAGTTCTTCTGGAACAGCGCGGGCATCTTCTCGAACTCGCCTTTTAGCGGGGGTTGGATTTCTTCAAGGAACAGCATCCGCTTACCGTCGGAGGTTGTGCGTTCGTTGAATCGGAGGCGGACTATTGGATTGGCTATGTCGGAGAATTGGGAGTGGCCGTCGCGCCAAACCGTCATCGGCGACTTAACTCCACCCATGCGCTCAACGAAATCTGTTCCGTGGTAGCGTAGTTTCTTCTCGATGTCTTTGCGTAGGGTCTCCGTATCCATCGCCTCAGTAGGCATGACGCCAAATGCCTGCTGGTAAAAATCCCGCATTTGCGCGTCTGTCATCTTCGAAAGACCAGCATCTTCCGGCACCGTCAACAGCGCTTCGCGATAACTCCCCTTCTTCGCGCCGGGAAGCTGGTAGGTGGAGAAGCGGGTTTGGCCTTGCGTGCTTCCGGTTTCAGGATCAAGTCCTTCGGCGGCCCTGTTCGCGGCTTCTGCCATTTCAAAGAACTCTGCCGCCTGCCTGTCGTCGCCTCGCATTGACAACGCCTTTGCCTTGTCTTCAATCCTACCTGAAAGGTTCAGCCACTCATCCGTGGTGGTGGGGCTTTCAATGCCCTCTCGATACATAAACCGCCTGAGTGGCAACGAAGCTACCGGTTCTTTTCCCAGCGTCACATCCTTGACCACCACTTCATTCGCCTTGAGATAATCCAGTACTTCCTGTTTCGTGTAGGTCTTGCCGTCCTCCAAATCCTCGATGCCAACCAAATCCATTTCGCCTTGGCTTACCCCGAGTTTGCTGCCTTTGATCGTGGCCTTCCACTGTGCGCCCGTGGCCCGACCCTGTTGAGATTGCTCGACTGTTCGCGTCAGCCGGGAGTAAAACATGGCTCGCGGTTCACCTAATTGCGCTTGTGTGGCACTCGCACGTTCGGATCGAGCTTCCCGATCTGCTTGCGCTCGGATGCCGGTTAATTCAAGCTCTTCGGCGGATGTTATGCTGCCGCGCTTGCTCTTTGTTTGAAGTTCGACCCAGCGTGGTATTCCACGCAACCGGTCCATTCGGGAATTCAATTCCCCGGTTATTTCCAGCAAATTGGCCTGGGCAGATTCCAGTTGCGCCTGAAGCCTGCTTTCGTATGGCTGACCTTTGGCGTTAAAAAGTTCATGTTTAAGCCGCGTAACATCCGCGCTTAATTGCTCTGCATCCGCAAGCAGTTCTTCGTGGGTTCGGCTAAGATCAGCAGTGGTTTGGGCGCGGGCTTGTCGTATGGGGCGGGTCTCGACAATCGGCTCACCTGCCTCGGGGTATATCCCTTCTCGCCGGGTTTCTTTTTTGGAGGATACCCTGAGTTCGGCTTCATAGGTAACATCCGTAACACCTTTTTCGTCCTGGGTCAAATCATCATAGTCTTTGCCATAAATATCTTGGGCTATGCCATCAAGCGTTGGTTGGTCGCCACTCGCCTCTTTCATGGCCCAAAGATCGGTTTCGCCGCCGAAAAGGTCTTTCTGACCGAGGTCTCCGGCTGTGCCCGTTAGTTTTTTCGACGCGCGCTCTTCCAGTTTACGTTTGGCTTCGGCTTCAGCGCGCCTTTTTTGCTCAGCTAATTCCCTGGCTTTCTGTTGCTCAACGGTCTCCGGTGCTCCGAAAAGCGGTTGTTCCTCGCGCAACTGGCCTCTGACAATCAAAGGTTTGTCCGACCATACCTGCCATTGCTCTTTATACTTAGTTACCGAGACGCCGAGCGCATTATCCCTTTTGCCGTTCGCGTTCCACCACTTCCAGAACGCAGGCGTTGCAGACGCAACGAACATCTGCCTGCCGCCTTTGGTCTGGAACGGTTTCCATTCCAACTGCGGAAACTTTTCGAGCACCACCGCCGTTGACGGCCCAGCCGGCTGACCTCGCATCGTTTCGTGGTAATCGTCTGTGCTGTCAAGGTCCGGGTCCGAAATATCCAGTTTTCTAATCTGGCCCTCAACGATGGCACCGAGTTGTTTCATCTTCGATCCGATGATGTCGGCGTTCCAATCGTCAACGGAGGTGTCTCCGAACAGAAAGAAATAATTCGAGCCGCTCAGCGTCTTGAGCCTCCAGATACGACCCGCCGCTTGAACGTTGCTGACGGCGTCAAACGGTGCAGTCACGACGATCATGGACCGGGGTAGGTTTCCGACGATGTCATCGGCGTTAATCCCGGTGCCTGCACTCTCGATGGTCGCAATCATCACCCGCTTCCGGCCACCCTGGTAATCTGATAACGCCTCCAACGCGCCTTGCTCGGCTCCGCCATGAATCTCGGCTATGTCGTGAATCCCGGCGTCTTCGAGTGCCTCGCGCAGCAACTTAGCGGTTCCTTCGCTCGTCATAGCAACATGCCGGACCGTCTCGACTTCTCCAGACAGCGTCTTCACGTACTCGTTAAAGCCGGCCTCAGATTCATTGACCCTCGACACGAAAATAAGCACCTGCCGCCCAGCAGCCAACTCGCGTTGTGCCAGCATCACCGCTGAGGCAATCTTGAATGGTTCCTGTTGCCGCCGAAGGTGCATGAGGATGTTGGCTTTCCTAAGTCCCTTCACATCATCGAAATGCGATTCATGGTAAGCTCGCAAAGCCGTGTCAATGATGAGTTGCTGTGCGTCGTGAGCTTCGGGAGGCAGCGTAATCTTTAACACCTGGACATGAGTCCCTTTCATGCTGATCTCACGCTTCAGCATCGCGCCACTTGCGGTCATTCGGTCGAACAGGGCGCTGAACCGTTCGTGCCGTTGGGTATCAGTAACGCGCTGGTCTGGAGCCCAGAACGTAATCCGTCGCTTTCGCCAAGTGCCATCAGCCTCCTTAACCATCTTGTCGATGGTTACGAGTGTCATGCCAAGGTCGCTAAGCTGCTGTTGGACCGTCTTTCCTTCCATGATCCCCATGCGAGCGAGATAATAGATGTGCTCAGGTTTGTCGCCAGGCGTTGCGGACATGAACAGGACCGACTTCGCTTTTGCAATCGCACGAGTTGCGTGCTGTGATCGCTGGCTTTGATTCTTAAGGAAGTGGCAGTTGTGGACTACCGCACCATTGGATAGGACGTAGCTTGGATGTCCTGAAACCTGAAGATTATAGACTTCAACTCCAGAATTACCGCCGCCGTATCGTGTAAAATCCTTTTGTTGGACACTCTCAACACTATCCACCCTAATTCCAACAGTTTCGCCTCCTTCTTTCGGTCCTGAAGTTGTCGCGCAAAAGCGCCATGGGATAACCCGTCGCACTCTATTGCCATCCTGATTCCGGGCATGGCTACATCGACCTTGTAGCATGTCGGATAGCCCTTTGTTCTCTTTCCAAGCGAAACGGCGTGGTTGTGCTTCGTCCCAGGTAGAGCACTCAACAAAATCTGCTCCGCCGCTGTTGGGCCAGTTCCGTTCCCACCCCTGACCGACGGGCCGTGGCCGATTCGTTGAAGCGTGGCTGACACCTTTTCCCGAACTCCATCTATCCGCATTGGATTGTTCGTCGTCATACGCCGTGAAGCCGCCTCCGCAAGTTTTGGATTCAAGCTGTGCGCCCGTTTCAAACCTTCTGAAAGATGTTTCAGGAATTGCGGCGTCGAATACATCGCCTTCGATTCTGGTCGGCTGGTCCTCCATTTCGCCGAACAGGAAGTCCCGCAGAATCTCTGTTTCGGCTGGTCGATTTTCCCCACAAACCGAACCCCACACCATTCGCATTGTTTCATCATGGGTTTTAAGATAGTGTGATTGGCTAAGTTGTCCAGCCTTAATCCATCCATGTTGTGTAAGGAACGGGTGATTTGGGGTACATATCACGCTGCCAGCCTCCGTAGCGATCTTTACCAACGATCCAGCCCAACGCCTACTTACGGCTTCCACCTCTCCGCACCCAGATGCGTTCTTTACAAACTCGCCAGGTTTTATTTTCTCGATCTCCTTCAGAGTCCCATCGGCCATCTTGATTTTAGTTCCAGGCACAAAGCACTCGTCTATGATCAGAACCGTGTTGCCGTCGGTGTTCGCTGCTATGTCCTTCCAGTTCTCATGCGTTGTGATTCCGATCTCGCCTGGATTGACATTGCCATCCCTAGCAAGCCTGATCTTGACGCCCATCTGGCCGGAGTCGTAGGCGTAGCTGCCACCAAACGTTCCCTTTTTCCAGTTCTGCTTTATGACCATCGACGGCGTTACAATCACGACCTTTGATCCGCGATCAGCCTCGTACTTTCCGACTGTGATTCCTTGCCTAGTTTTACCAACTCCAGCGGCATCGGCGAGCAACATGCCGCCGCGGACTTCCATGCTTCTTATCGCAGTCGCAGAGCCTTGCCTCTGGTGCGGATCAAGGTGCGGGAGGAGTTCTTTTGGGATGACTGACTCATCCGCGGCATTGGTATGCTCAGGTCGGGCGGTGACGATGCGCTCTCCTGGAGGTAGTAGTCCGGGTTGAAGACCGGGGGGTTGTCCGCTACGGCTTTCGCCGCTTGGCGATTCGATAGTGACTCTGGCGGTTTCATAAATACTCCTTAGATGATCTTTGATTACGTCTCCTAAATCTTCCAACATTTTGGCAGCCCAGTCGGAAAATCGGTGGAGCCCTCCTTCGATATAATATGCGCCGAGTTGAACGGCATCAGAGAAGATGGTTGGGTCAATTCCAATGTTTACGTTCTTCAGCTTGTCCTTGATGCGCTTCTTAAGTTCTTCCGCTCGTTGTGCGCTGATCAAAACATTCTCTGAACCAAACGGCGTTACCGCCGGTGCTTCGGCGGCTGGACCGGGCGGTGTTGGAACGCCTTTTGCAGCAGGTTGAGCCTGTGGCCCGGTTGGCGGAGCTTGTCCTGGAGGTTTTGCCAGCGGGAGACCGGTTTGGCTGGCTTCGGGTGCTTGTTTGCGTTCATAAGCTTGCTGTAATAATTCTTCCCTGGTTGCTAGTTTAGCTCCGAATATGTCCGGCGTTGTGACATCAATTTTCGATGCAAGCTCAGCATACCGAGTCAGTCCTTCTGCAATCTGCTTCGAGCTTCCGAGTTTTGCAAACTGTAAAAGCAGGTAATCCGATTCAGCGGTCCGTTGGGCATCCCCGAATAATGTCGATTGCCCAAGAAATTCCTCCGCTTTCCGCCCCTCTGTTCTGATCGTTACCAAATCTTTTATCGCCTGGTTCAAAATCGGGCTGAGGTCATACGGATTGCCGCGGAACTTCAACAATCGTGGCGCGGCGTTTTGAAGCGCGGAAGCCACGTTCGCAATGTTCAAATCAACAGCGCGTTCAACTAAATTTGAAATTGTGTTTCTGTCTTCGGCTCCTAAAAGTGCGCCCAATACAGCCGCTTTCACGCGCGGCCCGAGCGCCTTAACGTTGTAACTGCCATCGGCATTAAGCAGCGTTGCCCGGTCCCCTGTTCCCTGAATAAACTTATTCAAAAATTCACGATTGCTTGCGGCTAAAACATCACCACTTTCATTGGGAAGAAAAATGTCTAGCAACCCTGGATTATCAACAAGCATAGCCGCGTCACGGTTGGCCTTCTCCGCGTCGCTCATCCCCAAGACTTGTTGTTCGTTGCTTTGCCTTGCAAATTCTCCCTTGGTTATCTCGCCGAAATTCGTAACTCGCCTTACAAGCACGGGTTGCTTAATCCCTTCTAATTTCGCTGGATCAACCCCAAGTCTTTGGGCCTCGCGCATAACGAATTGCTTATATTCGGCTCCTCGCTCGCTCTGAGAATCGTAAATAAGCCGTATGGCCTCCAACCTTCCATTGCCTGAAAGCACTTGATTGTGTTCATCAACAATTGGAGACCCTAAATCCGTAGTCTCGGATGCGCCGAGCCGTTCCGGTTGCAGCCTGGAAGCTATTTCCGCGATTTGCTCGCGACTCGCCATTCTTCGACGATCCCTTGGCTGAAACCTCTGATCGTAACCGCTATCGTTTGAACTCACCAAATCAGCGGCATCAACCACGCCCCATACACCATCTACGCCAGCGGATTTGACTGGTGTTACAGCGGACCAGCGCGATCCAGAAATAATTGGACGCGGAGGCTTTGCCCCTGGAAGTGATCGGCCCGCCCGCAGCGACTCAAGCTCTGGAGATAACCTTATCTTGCCACCTTCGATTGCGGCCCCACGATTCAGCAGCAGAATCTTATATATGCCCGACATCGGGTCCAATGGGTCTAATGCCCGTTCGATCATGTATTCCACGGGGTTTACAGCTTCCTCAGACGCCTTTTTGAAATCTTCCTGCGCGCGACTCCTGAACTCAGCCATGCGCTCGTCCGGCGTCATGTTCTCCCACAACGGCAGGCCAGCAGTTATCCTGGTTGTTCTGGTAAAACCAACCGTTTTGCCTGATCGTTTGTCAAATCCAGCAGATTTATCGGCATAGAGATTGAGCGCCTCCGCAAGTTCTTCTGCCCCAAGTCCTGCCAACGGCATCAACTCCGGTGGCTTGGGTTGAGTCTCGTCCTCCGTCACTTCTTCAACACGCTCAGCGGCGGCCGGGGCTGGTTTGCTAGGCGGTTTAGCCACCCTTCCCATGGCATCCGCGCGACTCCCAAATGGGCCATACCGGAATCCCGTTGGTTCCGTTCTCCACCACAATCCATCCTCGAACTCAACGATAGCCTTCGCCTCGCCTTTGGGTCGTTCTACCTCCGTCACCATTGTTGCCCCACGATCCCTGAGTGCCTCGTAGATCGTCGGTACACCCTCGGCATCTTCGTTGATTTCAAGTCCAAGAACTCGACCCAATCGTTTTGCATTGGCAGGACTTGGATCATCGAGGTATTGCCGGACAAGCCCTTGTCTCGTCGATAACCTGGCTTCACCGAAAACATCCCCGCGCTCCTTCGCGGCTGCCAACCCACGATCAATAGCGGGTTCAAGGGCAGAGGCAATGTTACGAAGATCAGCGGAGTTGACGCCGCCAATGATCGGGATTTTCGGTTCCGTCACTTCTTCCCGAACTTCGACAGGCCCGCCTGGCGTAGCGCGACCGCCGCGGCTACCCGTCTCTCGTGCTCTTTGTTCCGCAATCGCACGTTCCCTATCTTGCCTTTCTTCCTCCCGCTCCGCCTCAGTTCGGCGATATTCCGGCTCACGACCTTCCTGCTCCGCCCTTTCATCAGTGGCATAATCCCTCCTCATTGTTGCTAACCTGCTCAATCCACGGAGTCCGCGAAACCCGGCTTCCGGCAGGGCAAACGATGCCCCCATGGCAACCAATTCATCCAATGTTGTCAGTTTGTATTCTTCAAGCCCGACTCCGGCCCTAGCGGCTTTTCCGGCTTCCTCTTCGAGAATTTCGGCAATCGGTCCATGCCAAGCCGTCTTAGATCGAAGTTTGGTTATTAAATCATCCACAGTTGCATTGGGATTCTTTTCAAGCCAACGCGCTGTTATGGCCCGCTTCAAACCGAGCTTTGTCGCGGCCTTATTCAATGGCTTCATCAAATGCAAACCGCTCCGTTCTGTCGCGGTTTCAATGAATCCTTCTCCAAAGGATTTGGTTAATGCGCTTAGAAAATTGTCGTCGGTATCTTGAAACGCGGCTTCCAATCTACCGGTTTCATCCTCGGTGATATTTAAATACGGAGTCAGCCTTTGAATGGTTCTTTCCCCGATACTACCTGCCATCACCGCTGGCGTTTGTGCTGCCGCCCCAGTGGCTCTTGCGAGTTGGCGCCCCGCGAATTTGCTCACCGCTGATTTCGCGCCCTTCCCCAATAACTTCGATCCCACCTTTCTTCCCAGGGTGTAGAGGGGTCCTGTCACTCCGAATTCAACGAGGTATTTCGGCAATCTCGGGGCAATACCCACAATACCGCTGCCGACTTTGCCCATGAAAGTTTTACGCCTGCTCTCATCCCGAATACGCGCCTGTTCATCCTGATATTCCTTGAGATACAACAACGATCTCTCGTATTCTGGATCAGTTTCATCTCCTTGCCTAACCACTTCTGCGGCGCGATATAATTTCCAGGTCGGGGATTTTCCTGTCACTAGTCTCCCAACATCACCGAATGGAACAAGCTCCTCCCCAGGTGTTCTTTCCCATTCCCGCCGCGCCGCCTCACGAAAACCTATAGCACTGGCTTTCTGCTGCCTCCGGGCTTCCGCGAATATCTCATCATCATCGGAAACGGAAGTCCTGACCCCAAAAATGGATTGCCGTGACGGATGACCCTGTCCTGCCACCGTAGGTTCTGCGGTGCGAGGATCGCCCCCATGCAATTGCTTTCGGGCTTCCGCTAATATCTCTTCGTCTGTGCTTGGCATGAGTCACAACTTGAAGTCTGGAAAATATTTGAACGCCTCAGCCACGGCTTCTTCCCGCGTCATACCTTGTTGTTCAAGGAATTTCACGCGGTTCGCAAATGCATTTCTCTCATTCGCGATGGCTTCCGACATTTGCCGATCATCCACGGAGTAAGGCATCCAAGCCGGTTGCCCCGCAGTCATGCTTCCACCCAATCCTGGTAATGCCGGTCCCTGTGCTGGCGCATCCGCAGCGCGCAATCCAGAGAGCAGATTCGCCACGGAAGCGTCGGGGCCATAACCCTGCCTTGGCATGTCCCATCTGGCACCCAACCATGGATTCAATCTCGGCGCTCCGCGATTGACCGCTCCGGGCACATTCATTTCAGGTTGCCCCGGCGCAACGGCAGCCGGGACCTGTCCTGCCGCTGGCGCCGCCGTTGGCGTCCCTAATCGGCTCAATGCCCCGATAATGTTTTGAAACATGCCGGCTCCCTGCCGTTGTGCTCCCGGCAGTTGTCGGCCTTCATCCTTCCAAGGCAAGGGAAGAGGCTCAAATCCGCGAGTCGCAGGATTGTACCTTATGCCTTTCATAGTTTCCTTATCCAAGGCTTTCGTTAATCCACGCAGAGATTCAGCTTCTTCCCGGAAATCCTTCAACTGTTTCCGTGCGTCTCTAACCTTTTGATCATCTTTGCCGCCCCTAATCCACAACCATTTCTCGGCTTCTATTTCAGTTTCAGGTATGTCTTTGGTTTCGAGTTTGGCGAGTCTGTTAAAGGAGTCCGCCGCCTGTTTGTGTGTCTTGAATCGTTCCTCGCCTTCCCTGCGGACTTGCTGATTGTATCTATCGAAGAATTTTATTTCCGGCTCGGAAAGTTTGCCTCTGAAATTGTCGGCCTTAAAAAGTCCTTCGGCTGCATCGGATTCCGCCATCTGCCGATGAACCTGGTCATCACGGTAAGCCTGTGAACTGTAAGGCGGATATGTCTGGCGCCACGTAGATTCATCTCTTCTAAGATCGTGCTCTGCCGTCCATTGCCGAATCGCTTCTGTTTGCTCTTTCTCTCTTTGACCCAACAAAGTTTGGCGATAATCATCTTCCCTTTGGCGCTCCGTTTGGGTCTCGCGTTGCCGCTGCAAATTCGACAGCGTTTGCAGGAAATTACCCAGAGCATTCTGAAAGCCTTGCTGCGATTGTCCTATCCCGGCTCGGTAAGCCGCGCCCGCCTGTCCAATGGTATCGCCTAAAGCTGACATGTTAGTATCTCAATCCCGCATACGGTGAACTCGAAAATGTTCCATAGGAACCGCCGCCGCCCTGTGGCACATTCAAGCTCATCCCAGCATACGGCGAGCCAGATAAAGCCGGGTATTGCGCCGCCAATGATGCCGTAGATGGCGCTCCACCGCCGCCCATGTCTGCGCCGCCGCCCATGCCGCCAGCCATCCCGTAGATGCTCGCCGCCACACTCGCCGCATTCGTTATCCCGGTGTCAAGACCGCGAGCAAACCCTGCCCATGGACTTTCCACGACTTGCGTTCCATACATGGTGTTCTCCTGAATCAGACGGGCAAGTTCGCCCAAGACCCCGAAGCGTCGCCTCAACTCCTGCGCCGAAACTTCTTCCGGTGTCATTCTCGCCGCCAATGCGGCATCTTGAATTGCCTGTCGCCGACCTGGAGAAGCAAGTCGGACTTGCTCCAAGTAACCCAAATCGCGTCGTTCCTGTTCGGCGGCATCCAAGGCTTCCCTGGTCATAATATCCCCGCTCTGTTTCATCGCCAACCTGTTCAACCATGAACTTTCGCCGGTCGGCCCCCCCAATGCACCGAGCTTCCGTTCCCGCGTGGCGTAATCCAGTGATCGGCCCGTGATATCACTCATGGCTTGAGACCTGCGTTGCCTGAGTCTGCGCAAGATTTCATCCATCTCACCGCTGAAATATTTCCCCACAGCCCCAGATTCTTCGCCGGCCATCCTTTCACGCTCCGGTTGACCCTGCATGAATGCCTTGGCCCAATATCCAAGGCTCTGCTTGCTTTCCTTGCCAAACACATCCCAGTCGCCCACCATCGACCGATACTTTTTGTCCAGATACGGCTCTTTGCGTAACCGCATCAATTCGGTCTCAGGCCCGCCAGTAGCCATGTTGATGATCGTGGAGAGACCGAAGCCTGACTCCGCCGGCATCTGGGCTCGTTTTGTTGCCATGGCTTAATCCTTACTCCATTTTTGCTGCTTCCACAACAGCTTTAATCGTCCGTGTAGGTTTCCGTCACCCTATCGTCCCATGCAATTCCAAGTGCAATGCCTTCCGATGCCGGGTTGCCATTGGCATCGTATGTCGTCCTTACAATGTCCCAAACCGTTTGCGCCGTCGTCGCGCTTTCATTGGCAAACCCGCTGTACATCTTCGCCGAAGCCGGCGGCGATGGCACATCATACAACACCTGTTCATCATCTCGATACAGGTCGCGCTTGATCTTGGTGAAACTCGATGCCTGCGCCATGGCATCGAATATCGCAGATAACCAACCCCTCACACCACGCCCCCCGGTTGGCATCACGGCGGCATCTATGTCTTTCCCGAAAGGATTGGCGTTGCCTTGGCTCATCTAGTAGATGTTTTCCGCGATGGCGAACAGCAAGCCCGTTATTGCAAATCCAACATCGCTCTTGTCCGATTTCACCCAAACCTCGGTCTGCGATCTCAAGACCCAGCCTTGCGTCTTCGAAAAAGGGTTCCTGGGTTCAACCTGAAAATCGGTCAACCGTTCGTGCTTTTCCTCCCTGACCTCAGGCGGCGGCGCAAAGGCCAGCCATACCCCGGCATCCAAGTTCGTCGCGGCATCATCCCTGTTGTTGATGTCAATGGTGCTCAATGTCGCCGACAGATCGTCGGGGACCGTGTAGAGCAATGTCCAGGCGCCCACCGCTGGTATAATCGCCTCGTTTATTGTTCCCACGACTTCCATCACATTCCTCCGTAGGTCATTGATGTCACCATGGCGCAATCACAGGCATCATCGTCCCCGCTGTTCTGAGTTATCAAATCCAGGGCTTCGGCCTCGGTGAGATACTGCGGATGCGGGTCCGGCGCCGCCACATGCCCCGGCAATGGATTCGCCGGAGTTCCGTGGGTATGATCCTCGCGCGACGCCAATGCCGATGCGCCCTCGTTTGGGGCCTGGCCAAAATTGGTCTCCGCTATTACCCCGGCGCCAACAACCACCGATGCAGCAATTTCCGTTATGATCTGTTCAATAACGCTTCGATCAAGTTTTAGCGCCTGTAATGCCTGGTAAAGTATGTATTGCGCTTCGTCGCGCCACTTCAGCATGTCCTTGTCGTATTTATCGAATTCGCCGGCGTGCTTCGCGAATATTCTCCTCAAGGCTTCCGGGAACCTCGGCGGCGTCGGTAATGTCACTGGCTCAACGGCCTGTTTTGAGACCGCCTGACGCCGCAAATTTAATGGTGCTTTTGGCATGTCAACGATGGCAATAGTCCAATAGTCGAACCCTGTGCGTTGCCCGATTAAAACATACCGGCCCACCGACACCGGCTATCGTGAGTTCCCAATAAAGAAAATAGCCCTGATAAAACATCGGCCATTCAACCATCTGAAACGCTCGGGTCCCATCAGATTCATGATCGGCTTCACTGTTTGCATCCTGGCATTCCAAGACCTTGTTATCCTGTTCATCCCAAACAATGGCGCAGAGTTCATTATTAGGATCACTCGCCTCAGCGGATCGTCCGATTCTGCACTCGACCGCCAACGGCGTCACTTGCAGTTCGGGCAAAAGGCCGAGCCCAAACCAGCCGATCTCTTTTTCCTGTTGATTCGCTCCAAAACCCATCGGCCCGGTCCTGATCTTTGTCGTATAAGGATCATCAGCGTATGTTCCCAGAGAAGAAGTATAACCGGAACCACCCGTTGTTCCCGTTGCCGCCGGGTTCGTGCATCGTTCTCTCAGATAAACCTCTCCTATCTGTTTCAAACACAGGTCCTCGCTCGATGCCCCTATAAATGTTATCTCGGAATCGCAGTCCCCGCATAAATCCTCAAGCAAACTGTCCCCAAGCAAGTCGCATAACGAACCGGTATCCGCCGTTGTCTTTGTGTAATCCTCCACGGCAGCGCCATCAACCATGATGTCTGTGTTCGAATATATACTTGTCCTCGGCGTGCAGCTTGGCGTCTGGTCAACTCTTGGCAATCCCTCCTTCACAAATCCATGTCCGAGCGTGTTCAGTTCGGCGGGTGTGCAAATGCAGTTGTCCAGAATGAAATCCCTGATTGTCGGCCTAGGATCGCTCTGGTAATGCGTGAATGCCGTGAAACCGAAATCCACGGTGCTTACATCCGGGTATTTCAGGTTGACGACCAGCGTTTTGTCTGGACAACAATTCTCGTTCCCAGTCGTTGACCAGCTAAACCAAAGTTCCTTCGTGACAGTGTTGAATTCAGCAATGTGATTATCGCAACATCCGGGATTGATGGTGTCGAAAAGCTCTTTGCTCCCCACATGCATCCATTCAATCCTTTCCGGTCGCGCTGTGTAGAGATTGTAAGCGTAAATTCCGTCCACACCCAGGTAGAAATGATTTTCACCGTCCGATATTAACGTGTTTCTGTAAAACAAACAGCGGTCTTTGCTTTCGCCCGGTGAATATTTCTTCTGGAAATTAAACACACCTTCGCCTCCAACCACGGCCACCTGCCATATTCGTCTCGTGGTGTAGATCAACAGAAAATCTCCCTGCTCAAGTCCGCCTAAAATTTTCTCGCCATGTTCCAGGTCTTGAAAGCCCGTTATGCTTTCCGGCTTCGATGGATCGTAAGAAGATAGATTGTTGTAATCCGACCATACAACCCTGTTTTCATGCCGCAAACCGTCCATCTCAACATCGGCAAGGAACGTCACCCCTTTCCATGTCCAACACACAGCCGCTTTCGTCAGCCCTATCAAATCCAAATCTGGTATCGGCGTCCATGCCTGCATGGCGCAACCACTCGTCGGCTCATCGAATTTCCAGAAAAACGGCGCGTTATAGTTGTTCGTGAACAACACCGCGTTCTGATTCAACGTGGCATAAAATCTTTCCCTCGGGCATACCCCGGCTTCCTGGGATTTGCCGAAACCATCGGCAATCAACTTCCAATTGCCAGTCCGTTCATTCAGGACATAAATCCTGCTCTGCGTTCCCGCAATCAATTTCCTGGAGCCAAAGCTGGATATGGCTTCAAGGATAAGCGTTACCGGCTCGCGCCCATTCGTTCTTGTCTGCAACGTGGAATCACAATCGGCATGTGGATAAATTCGGATGTGACCCTGTGGATCGGTCGCTGGATCGAGGTCGTTGTAAAAGGTTTGCAAGGCAAGCAGTTGATCGTGCAAATCCTCGTTGTTATAATCCTCCTCGGGCTTTGGGAATAACCGCTCCCATTGCGGTCTGCGACAAAACTTTCTTTCATCCGGCGACCATGTGTTTTGCTTCAACCTATAGGATAACGCCGCCATTTGTTCCGGGCTAGACCTGTTGTCCAGGAGACCCGCCATGGGTTGCCAATCAAATAATTTGTAACAGTTCTTAATCGACATCAGTCTTTGATGTAAATGTAACAAGCCGCGAATGGCGGTCGGTTCTCGTGCGCATCCGCCGGGTCTGGGGCGTCGGTGTCGCTTGATGGTGTTGCCCCTGGTCCGTTCGGCCTGTTCTCCAAGGTCTCCGCAAATTCCGCGCCGCTACCCGCAGCAAAGGGATCGAAATTCGTACCGCGCTTGCTTTTCTCGGCGTAAACCTGCACGCCGCCGGTGCCGCCAACCGTCCAGAAAGGGTGTATGTGCGGCCCTATATGGTCGGCGGCGAGAACAACATCCTTGGCTCCGCCAACGTCAGCCAGGGCATAGGTGCCGTCCGTCGTTGACCCAACTCCGACAGGAAATCTTGCCCTGAAATCCGGCACATTAAACGTCGTCGAGCCATCGCCGGCGCCCCATGTCGTCCCGATCTCAGTAAACAGATCGTCGTATGTCGTCCGAGACACCGCTGCCCCGTCGCATAACAAATATCCGGTCGGCGCGTTCGGTGAGGCTGAAAAGAACAAGCCGCCAGTCGGTGTTATCGTTTTTATCGCTGCCTCGGACACATTTCCCGAGGAATCCAGGAACCAATTGATGAATTGCCAAAATCGCAACGGGAACAGTATCAGCGCGTTGACAAACCGCTCACAGGCGCCCGATGTCGAGCTAGGTATCAATTCCTTGAATTCATCTGGGACAACAGGGCTAGGCATAGGTCAGGGGATATTGAGTGTTGTTATATTCACAGGCGTCTTCGTCATGGTCAGGCTGTCAATCAATGTTCCGGCTTGATTGAAAAATTCCAGCAGCAACTTTTGGCAACCCACGGTGCAACGCAACGCCCCAAAATCTTCGTCATACCTGAACCGGCTCTCCAATGGCACATCCGTAACAAGACTATGCAGCATGGCTCCTCCGGCGCCGTTCACGACAAATGGCAATCCATCGACCTCAAGTCTCTCGTAAAAGTGTTGCCCGCCTGACAACACCAGGTCCGCTCCCCAATCCTTGAATGGCCATCTCAAATCTGTTTCCGCCACGTTCGTGCCGCCCGTTGTGTAAGGCGAATCGTGCATCACAATCACCTTCCATTTCGCCGTGGATAACGCCAGCCTCCGCCGCAACCAGGCCGCCTGTGTTGATGTCGCTGTCCTGCCGTCGGGTTCCTCGGCATCAGTCGAAAGGAAAAAGAAATGCACGTAACCCCTCACCAATTCGTAATACCGCTCATTGAATGGCAACCCGAAAAAGGTGAGATAAAATTCAAGCCCGGAATACGTGAACCAATCGTTCTTACCTGGCACAGGCCAGAATTTGTTCTCCGTTGCGCCAGCGCCAAAAGCGCCGCTGTAAGGAAAAATGAAGGCGCTGTAATATTGACCCACGGCCAAATCATAGTCGATCTCGCCGTAATTGTTGTCTCCGGTGGTTACGATGAATGACGGGGTCCAACCAGCAACCAAATCCGCCACAGCCTGTTCATTGACATCGTCCACGCCGAAATCACCGATCTGCGCGAAGACAACATCGGGTTCAGCGGTCTCGCTGACTTCTTCATCCTCAACCTCCGTCGATGTCGGCAACCTGGTATCGAAGCAATAGTGATCCTCCGGCGGTTTCTCCAATTGCTGGAAATACCAGAATAAATCCGCGCGCGCCTCCTGATATTCCTCCCGCAACATCATCAACCGATCCCCTTCACAACCAAAATCCCGTTCGTGCGCAATCTGAACGTAGAGTTTGATGCAGGCCAAGGCGTCCGGCGTCCAATAATTCTCGTCCAATGGATCGGAGTCGTTCCAGAACGATTTCACTCCGTCCCATTCCACGACGATGCTCTCATTGCTTTGCAGCCACGGCGCCACCCATAGTTTACGCCTCTGTATGGTCCAGATACCCGTTCTTGCCCGTAAATACTTCTTCTCGGTGTCGGGATGAATGTCGGTGGTCCGTTCCGCTCGCTTGAATCCCTCAGCTAAGACAGGCAAACCCAAATCGGCAGGCTGACTGAATTTCAACAGGTTCCACTGCCAACACCGGAGTTCTCTGTAACTGTCGAATCGGTAGTAAACCTTGTCGCACCATTCCTCGTTGGCAATGCTGTAAACGCTTTTAATGCGTCCAATCGGGGCGTTAATCACGGACGATCCGCAGTTAAAGAAGGTGTCGCAGAACGGTATTACGCTCGTGTTGTTGACTTGCAAACCATCTATCCAAGTTTCCAAATCAATGATGGCTTCGAGAAAATATTTGTCGTGAGCCGTCCTCAGCGTCTTGGCCTCGCCAGACGGCCAAATCTCGGCCCGAAGGGCCTGTTTTAATTCCAAGAATGTCATCGCCGCGTTGCTGTTGGTCTCTCAACTAAATGCGCAAGATCAGCCCCTTTATCCCGGGCCAGGGATTCCTCAACCGTTTCTGTGCCGGATCGCCCCGCAGCAGGTGCTCCCTTTTTTTGGAGCACGTGCTGGCGAGCCTTGATTTGTTCGTTGCTTAATTCCTCGCGCCAAGGTCTCTTCAAGTTCTCTGCCGTTTTTTTTTGCAACAACGATGAGTGTTCTTCCGCGCTGATCTCGACGATGCCACCCCTCTTGGCAGCCATAGCTTTTTCAAGTTCGGCTATTAACCCCGGGCTTTCAGTTGCCAGGAGTCCTATGTTCCATGTTACCTCGGGAAACGACATCCAGCTTCCACGCGATAACATCAGCTTTTGCCGGGGATTGAATTTCTTGAAATATCGCATGGCTTAACCATATAGCCGCCCCACGGCATTTACAAGGCCAACAAAAAGGCAGCCAAGCTGGTATTGGCTGCCTTTGTCGAGTGGCAGGCAAAACCACTCGTTGTCATTTGGAGGATTAGTAAATGTTCGTGTAAGGCTCGCTCTTACCAGTGGTATCAGGCACATCGCTTGAGAAGTTCTCGATCCAGGCGCTTGCCAATGGGCACTCCACAATCACCGTCCCGGTTTCACTCATCAACGTTTGTTCCTGTTGAATCGTCTCGAGTACGCACCGATATGTGCTGTCGAATTTCGCCAGTTCCTCGATCTTTGCCGAGGTATAGACCTTCCGGTTCACCGCAATCTGGCCGTAGTAAATCGTCCCGCCTGACGGTCCCGGTTTCCCAATGTCCAAACAGACCAGGAGGTTGCCGCGGTCGCCAATGCTTTGATGCTCGAATTCATCCTGAAAGTCGTCGAAGAATTCGTCACTCAGGACATTGATTCGAACCCCGTTCGGGTACTTGGCGTAATAGGTGTCATAGACCTGGCCCAATTGATTGATCTTCCCGTATTCAACCGTGATTCGCAATTGTTCAAGGTATTCCTGCTTGTAATACTGCATGAACGCGGTCTGCATCTGCGCCCGGAACCGTTCGCTTGTGTACCAATCAATGTCCCCAACTTTTCTCTGCAAAATGGTCTGCCGCGCTCGTTTGATGTTGTAATTCAGGTCCAGCCACTCGTAGAAGTTCAGAGGGTTGCCCTGCAAATCAAAGACCCGGTCGCACTGCCGCAACTGCTCCCTGACCCCAATGAAGTTTGCCCTTCGAGCAATCAGTTTGCCGCTTGTGCCTGGGTCCAAAACGGCGCCGACAGGCGTGTTGATGGCTTCCAAACTCTCCCAGAGGTCCTTGGTCTGGCTCGCGCTGATCGGTTTGTTGTAGAAAAAGGCGTGAACGAACCGTCTCTGACTTTCCAATTCATCCTGCCGATTCCGCTCGGCAAGCGGTTGATCCCCAAATTCACGGAAAGCCGGGTTGGTGTCATACAACCGTTTGTAAACCTCTTTGTACTCGGAATCGATGCAGCGCGCGCCCCTCCAGGTCTGCCACCAGAACAACACCCTTTTGCGGGGATCGATTGTGGGCAAATTCTGGCACCATTGCTCGTAATCACTGACGTTGTTGACTCCGTTGATAATCACGCCCGCTGTCGGCGCGGCAGCATAGGGTTCGGTGGAACCCGCGTTCACGCTCCGCACAACGACATCAACCGATGTCAGATCATCGGCGGCTACGGCTGCCAAAACCCGCCATTGCCCGTGTTGCGCCAATCCACCGTCCGATCCAATGATGTGAACGTTGTCTCTGACCCTGAACCAATTGGCATCCGCCGGGATTGAATGCCTGGATTCAACCCGGATAATCCTGTCCGTGCCTTCCGTCATCAGGTCAAGGTCGGCTTGGGTGAGCGGTCCCGTTGTGGCAGGCGTATAATCACCTTCGGCAAAGCCGTCTGTCACCTTCCAATAATCCCGGTTCACCACGGAATACTGCCTGGCAAGGATGAAGGGATGCAGCAACGATGGACTCTTCTGCACCTTGGTCACGCTCAACTGCGCCCGCGCCATCGTCCGGTCCGTGTTCGCCATGATCCAATCGTAAAAGGCGTACCTGCGCACACCGCAGGCTTTCATTTCGATGCTGTGAAAGAACCAGGCGTCGAGGTCGGCGAAGAGGCCGCCGGGAGTGAAAAGGGTTTCGAGTTGGGTCGCCGTCAGGTGAGCCACCGTTGCCCTCGTCACGGTCCCACAGGTATCGTAGTCCGTGTTGATGACCGGTGAGCACTGTTCGGCAAATACGTCGGTGATCGTTACTGGTCCTGCCATAGTTTGTAAGCGCAATCAGCGAACAACATCGTTCGCGATAACACTCACATCCTATTACCAGCCCATCTTATTCGCGAGCACCTCGTCGCGTTTTGTTCCTGAATTTTCGCCAGGCTTCTGCGTGTTCACGTTTTCAGAACCAGCGGCAGTAGATGGAAATCTGCGTTGCGCCTTGACCGGGGCTTGTTTTGGCTCGGTCTCTCCGGTCTTACTTGGCGTCTCTTCTGTCGCGCCTTTGGGTTTGCGTTTACTCCAGTTTTCCAACCGATCCGTCTCTTTCTTGATTCTTGCCTGGGTTCGTTCCGAAAAATCGGCAACAAGAGCGCGTTCAATGTCTTCCGAAGTAAGCAGCCAATATCGCGTTTTCATGTCCCGCAACGCCGATGTTTTCTGAGGCGGATTCATCATCTTCGATTTCAAGATTTTCTCCGTGCGCTCCGTGTATTCCTGCAACGTCATGAATGTTTTGCCGTCTTTCTTGGTCTCGTCTTTCTGGAGTTCCGAGATGTCCTTCTCCAAACGCGAGGCAAACCCAAGGAGGTCGCGGTGAGGATGATACGTGTGACCGTTGGCCATCGTAATCGCGAAGTCATCATTGGCTGGATACGCCCCTGGGTAACGCCACAGTTTTTCGAGTTCAATGACGAGATTCCTCAGTTGTTCCGCTTCTTCATTGAGAATCTCAAGGGCAATCGGGTCGGCTTCCTCGATCTTTTTCAGGGATTCTTCGGTCAATACGATCTGGCCCTTGTCATTCGTTGCCAGCTTCGCCAGGTCGGGCGCGGATTGCTGCAACATCCTCGTCACGCTGTCGTAAGCGATCTTTTGCAGAGCCGGCCCTTCGCTGCGCATCAACATCTCCTCGCGTAACCTGCCCGTCTCCTTACCCACCATGTCCCTGGTGGGCGCAATTTCTTCCTTGATTATTCTTCGCGTCTCGACGCGGCGCCGGGCCGATGCCAAATCTTCTTCCTCATACTTCGGTTGTTCCTTTGCGTAGAAATCCTCGTGTTCAGCGCCCTCAGGATCGAATTCCTGGCCGGCATTGACCTTTTTCCATTCCTGCGCGTATTTCTCCTCCTTTTTCCAGAACTTTTCCGTGGCATCTCGAATCCCCTTATACCGTGCATTGGTTAGCTCCAATTCTTCAAGAACCTCCAACTCGGCACTGTTATCTTCCTGTGGTTCCGGTTCGGGTTCCTCGGCTTTCTCCTTCCTGCCAAGCCTTGTTTCCACGGATTCCACGAGCCTATCGGCGAACCTCTCCGCGAACTCCTCATCGACCTTGCCCTTATTCGGCTTGGGCTTCTCCTGTCTTGGAGGCTTCTCGCGTTTCTCCAGCTTCTCGGGCTTCTCGGGCTTTTCATCTTCCTCGCTGGCCTCGCCTTTCTCGGGTTCGTCGGGTTTCTGATCTTTCTTTGGTTCTTCAATGGGTTTCGGACCAAAACCATGTTTATGGAGGAATACCACCCTTTGCTTCTCCAACTCCTCAGGACTCAACTTCGACAGGACCTCGGCGCCTTCGTCCTTTTTCTCCTGTGTTGCCTCTTTTTCCTTGATGGCTGGCATAGTGAGTTAATGGGTTGATCGCAGTTCTATGTCGCCGTAATCCATGGCTTCACCGAGATTGTTTGGCGACTTTCCAGACGCAATTAACTCCATTACCTCGATGAAGTCCAGATATTTCTTCGCCTGCCGAAAATGGTGCTCCGCCCATGCCGCCTCTGATTTCTCATCAAGGCTCTCCATGGATTTACCAACGGCAATCAGAGTTTCCTCGATTGCCAGGGTGTTCAGTTGGTCCCTAAACAATTGTGATTCCGGGAGGCGGAGCCATTGGCGCAACCGGCTCACCTTCTCCTTGGGGTAAGGGCGGAATGTATGGTCGATCATATTCTGTGGGTGGAACCGGCGCCGGGGCTTGGCCGGCTGCCATGAGCGATTCAACGATTCGCCCGAGTTCCTGCAAGGTTTCACCCATTTGTTTCTGATTTTCAATCACTGGTGTCAAACCTTCCTTAACCTGATTTAAGATAGCATCGCTCAATTGCTTCGCGAATTGCGCCAGTTGTTGCTGCATTTGTTCCGGTGGCATCTCGCCTTTGTTCTCCAATTTGAATTCTCGCGGGAACCCGGCAAGCCGCGCGATGAGGTTAATAACCTCAAGAGCTTGGTCCGCGCCAACCGCCGTGGAGAGCATGGGATTGCCAAGCCATTGACCAAAAGAGTTCGCCAAGGCCGCCGCGATCTGCACGTTGTTCACCCTGTCATAGACATCCCGTTTACTGGTGAAACTCTCCATCCATATCGCGCCCTTCTTCACTTTCACCGTGATCTGTTTCTCCCTTGTATTGGGATCGTTTCTTTCATCCCAAGTAAACCCATATTTCTCCAAGGTTTCCTTGGTTATCCTGGAATCATGCGGCACCTGGGCGTAAAATTCATCCTGCCCGTATGCCATTAGGGCCTGATAAAGCTGCAACTTCATGGCCTCGCTGGCTTCATCAATTGGGATGCCCGTTGCCATCAATCGTGTCGATGTCGATGCTGAAACATTCCTGATCTCTTCAGCGGTCTGCTCGTGGCTCGCCGCTGACCCAACTTCCTGGGCACTCATCACCAATATCCGTTCCAAGATGTTCAAGATGGTGTTTACCCCCTGAAGAATCTCCTGCGAATTCATGTTCGGGAATCTGTGGCTGTAAAAGGCGTTCGGAATATCGTGCTTCGCCACCTTCGCCTTTCTCCCGGAATACTTGAGGAAATTCACCTTGCGCCACAATTTCTCACCGAGATTTTGAATCACCTTCAATCCGCCGCCCTCGGTTGCCTGCAACACGTCTTCATCCACAAAAGTCACATTCGTTAGATTCTGCCGGATGGTAAGAAGATATTGCGTCATCAAATTACTTATCTGATCCTGGAACGGCAGAATTTCGAGCGATAAAGATGCATTCTGGCTCCGCTGTTCGTCGGCGTCGTAGCCCATGTAAATAATGGGGTTATACGGCAAGGGCGCCCCGTAAATGATGGTGTCATCACTGGCTACAACGAATCTGAACCAGACCGGATGCTCATAATCCCCAAGGCCATTCTCCTTGGGTATGAGTTTCTCGTAATACTCGGTTATCAAGACACTTTGATCCTCATGCGCCTGGCTGTAATATTGCTCCGCCATTTTCGTCTCTCTATCCCTGGGCACAGCACTCGCCGTTGTCGGTGTCTTGATGGTGCATACGTTGTAAACCGTGTTGAAGAACACATTCGCCGAATTCCACCAGTCCGTTGCGCCTATGGAAATCTTGTCGATATTGAAGAAATCCGGTTGATCCCGAACATCCTTGTATCTCAACACCCGCCAGTAGCCGCCATATTCGCAGCCCGTATTCGTGTTGTAGGTGCTCGGGCGATGGTTCTCGTCGATAAAGGTTCGCGTAGGGTGCGGCAGATGATAACGTATTCCCTCGCGAACAACTTGAATTCCAATCTTCTTGTCTTCATTGATGTACTCCTGCTCCTCGCTAAACCATTCCTCGACGGGAAATATCAAGGCTCTCGAATAATGCAACATTTGAAAAACGGCCTGCTTTATCACGTTGAAATAGCCCATCTGCCTGGACATCACTTCGATTCTGTGCGTGATGATCTCTGCTTGCATTCTCGTGCGTTCATTGTTGACCCCGGGATCGAACTTGAAGAACGGCTGAAGCCTCCTGTCATTCGTTAATTTCGCCCAACGAATAGTCACATAGGCCCTGACAAGCGGCACAAAGATATGGAAAAATGCGGGCACATCAATTCTCTTGATCTTCTTGCCCGTTTTAGGGTCTTCGGTCTCCGTGATTACCTCGGAAACATTGAAACCCCAGGCGTTCAATTTGTTCAAAACCTCGTCGGTCGATGCGTCTTTATCAATCAAACTCCCGAGGAGCGTCGGGCTGATCTGCCGGAACGGGATGTCCCAAGCCAAATCAAGGGCGTGATACAATTTGTGGGTCAGGATGTTGTTCTCCCTGCCGCCCTGAATCCGAAGCCGCATCCTGTTTCTGAGACGCCCAATCTTCTCGGCAATAGTAAGGTCGTGACTGTCCTTGTGCTTGTAATAATTGATGAGCGCCGCCCCGGCGCCCGTCCCGGAACCATGCTCCTCAAGAATAGGACGTATCTTCTCCGCCGACGATCCGCGGCGCTCCAAAATGTCGAGCGATACCATTTTACTTGCCCTTGCCAAGAACGGCAATAACCGCCGCCGGCCTTCTCGGACTCGTTTGCTCGGCTTCACCAGCGGTCTCAATTGGTTCAGCGGCCTCCGCTTCGCCTTCTCCTGGGCCTTCGCTTGGCTCCACGTAGTCCACGCTCGTTACATCGGCCTCGAACCAGGTATCATCGAATCTCGTGACCTTTACGGTCATCGTGATTTCCTTGGTGTCACCAACCTTGCAGTCCGCAAGTTTCTCGGCAGCCGTTTCCGGCGTTATCAAGAGTTTGTCCATGGCCACATCCTATCGTTGCTTTTTCCACTTTGCAAACTAGAATTGTCTCGTGGCTAGACCCAAGCGTATCCAGCAATCCGCCAAGCTCGTCCCGGAAGAACATCGTAAAGACGCTGAACCGTGGCAACCCGACCTTTTTGGCAAACAATGGGATGTTTTCAATTCCCGTTCCCGCATCCTTCTCGTTTCCGGCTCCAGGCTCGCCGCAAAAACATGGATCTGCGTGCACAGAATTTGCCGACATTTATTCGAGACGCCTGGCGCCCGAGTGGCTTTCGTGGCCAAAACCATCAAACTCGCCAAGGATTCCGGGACGTGGAACGATCTCCTCACCTACGCCATCCCGGAATGGATCAATGCCGACATCGGGTTCAACTTCACCAGCATTGATGCCAGAGGCACACCGGGAACCAAACAGGACCCTCAAACTCGAACCGTCTATTTCACGGTTCGCAACTATTACGGTGGCGATTCGAGGGCCGAACTATTCTCAATCGACAACGATGATGAAGTCGCCGCCAAGCTCAAGGGGAAACGGTTCAGCATGGTTTTCTTCTCCGAATTGAGCCTGTTCAAGACCCGCAAAGTCCTCATTTATTCCCTGCCCTGCCTTCGTATGCCTCACTTGGAACCCAAGAACAATGAACCCGACATCTACCATCAGTGGCTTGCCGACACCAACCCCGATGAAGATGAAGGCAACAAATCATGGTTCTACAAACTCTGGTATGAGGAACGAGTCCAAAAGGATCATCCCGACCCGGAGTTCCAAGCCGACCTGGGCCTAATCGAGATGTTCATGAAGGATAATCCTCGCATTAACCCTCGGCGCGCCAAAGAATTGGAATCCTTGTGCGCCGACGACCGCGCCCTCTACGAATCCCATGTCCTTGGCATTCATAGCGATACCAGCGTCAGGGCTGATCGGCATTTCTCGGATTTATTCAGCCGCAACACCCACGTTATCGGGGGTCAACCCGGTGAAGGCGATCAGATAGACGTATCGCCATCGACCACAACACTTTTCTCAGGTTGGGACCTTGGTTTCGTCAATCATGCCATCGTGTTTTTGGATAAACGCATCATCAGGCAAGGCGCCATGGCGGCTTGCTGGTCCGTTCTCGATGAGGTTTATTCCATTGGCGAACAGAAAAGCATCGGCGAAATCACCGAGGAATTCCTGGAAAAACAAAGGCAATTGGAGAAAATCTATAATCGCGCATTCGACTGGCAACATTGGTCCGATGATTCAGCCCTCAATGTCTGGCGACCATCAAGCGCAAGTTACGATTACATGGAGGTCATGGCGGCGTCCCATGGCAAAATCAGGCTCGAAGGCGTGGCTAAACCCATGGATTCAGTTCAGGCCAGAGTCAGGTTGATCCGTAAATTGCTGCGTCAGAAACGGCTTTTCGTATCGTCGCGCTGCGAGAAAACCATTCAAATGTTTGAGGAAATCCGAAAGGGCGAAGGCAAGGAATACGTCATGAACAACAAGCATTTACGCCATGTCTTCGATGCCATGTCTTACCCCATTTACATGGAATCCGTGTATGAATTAGAGGAGGAAATGCACCGCCCAGACGCCACGGAACACAGCCCAAACCTCGTCAGTGTTTGACCAGCTCGAATAACCGCGCGTAGAACCTGCGGCTCGCCGGTGGGGCCTGCCGGACATGCATCATCTTGCGGCGCCGCAGGTATTCCAGGGTGCGCCTTGTCTGCATGTGATTGACCCCACAGGCCAGGGCAAACCTTTGCAGGACATCAATGGAAACGCCATCCCACGACGTTCGGAATGAGAGGTCCATAACCTTGGACTTCGATAACCCGGAGCGCCGCGCCAATTCGGCATGGGTTATCCCCCTGGACCCATGATTCTGCCGGGCCACCAATCGGCATAAACACGGCGGTATCAAATTCGCGGCAGCCAAAATGGTCCTCACGGCAGAATTCTTAGCCCGAAAACGGGCCAACCGCAACGCAAAAAAAGTGTTGACGAATTTACGATGGATGCGCAAGTCTATTGGCGTAATGCAAAATCCTGTAAACAATTTGATCGGTGTGGCAAACGAGCCGGGCGCCCGCACCTTCTCCACCACAGAGTTTTGCATTGCATGGAGCGACATCGATCCCCGGCATTATTTTTGTCGTTCCAACGGTCTGCTCCCGACCAATGCCAACAAATCGGCAGGGAGCATCTTCACAGGATGGTCTCACCTAGCAGCTTCATGTACTGGCTGGCATGGGGCGAGTGCGAGTCGCGGCGATTACGACCAATGGCGAGAGCCTTGGGGGCGGCGCGGCCTAATTCACAACCGGACGTTGCAACGCAAGTTGCAAGTGGCCACATTCCTATTCTCATTGCCTGCATTGTTCAGGCACCGCTACAACTCCGTGCGCACGGCGGCGAGGAATGTGAAACGCGAAAGCTGGCTGATCCCGGCCAGGAGGGATGCGCGGGGCCAAGAAAAAATCTGGGCCAACAAAATCCTGTGGAAATCAACGGTCTGGCGTTAGTCGTAAGCTAAGCTCTGCTTTAGATGGCATCGGGGATGGCTCGGGGGCGATAGAGGGAGCCGAGGTCAGACTCCGAGGGTGATGCGATCAGATGACGCGGCTGCGCCAGAACAAAAAGGCGAAGGAAAATCGCTAGTGGCCGCGTGCTGCTCGCGCAAGGCCAGGAAGGGTAGAATGCTAAAGCCATACGCAATGTCGGATGCAGTAATTGGGTTGACTATGAAAAAGGCCAGACACAGGACATCCAGGGGACGGAGATGGATGGCTTGGAAACTTGGAGTCAAACCGCGTTACGTCCGGGAATACGAAACGGGTCTTCGTAAATGGACCAGGCAAGAGATGGAGCGATGGGCGAAGCTTTTGAGTGAGGAAAAAGCGCGAATGCGAGCAGCCAAGGCTGCCCTTGCCGCGTCAGGTCAGGAGATTAAGCCAACGGCGCCTGCCAGCTAAACCTCGTACCCAATCCACAACGCGCTATACGTTAGCGTGCCGACAACAATCTGCACCCAAAACCCGATCGTGAACGGCAACGGTTCGGTCTCCATGCCGAACACAGTTGGCGGCGCGGCAGATGTTCCACCGCCAATCGCGGATGCAGCCGACAGGAGCATAGGCAACTGCAACGTGCCGCCATCGCCATCCAGGACGTTAAACACGGCCCTGGAGGCCGTGTTTACATTGAACGCAGAAATAACGATGTTGGTGACGTAAAGCGTTTTGCCAGCGGTAACAAGTGCGCCGATCATCTGGCTCGTCGATTGATCACCCACCGCGGCATGGCGATGCAGGGCTTTAACCCTTTCACTGGCGCGCCCCGGTATTGTTCGCAAACCTGTTATCATCGCAATGCGTGAAATATCAAGGCTGTTATGGCAGCCGTGACAGCGCCGAGAATGGTTATGTTCCACCACTCCTTTTTCGTCACGTATTTGCCAGCTTGTTTGACTGCAAAACTGTTAAAGAGAATTGCGGCCCAAACGATCAGGGCGGTTCCAACTAAGTCGAGTATCATAATCAATCCTTTGGTTTCGGGTTTTTGTGATTGCTCATCGGATAAATCCGATGTTTATCAGTTCAACGAGGTCGCTATTGCAACCTCTCCCTGAAGGCTGCATCCCAGCCTTAAAATGTTCTTTGCCGCATTGGTGTCTCGGCAGTCCGAGTAACCACAGTGCAGACAAACGTGCGTTCGCACGCTCAACGCCTTCTGTACGATTTCCCCGCACGATGAACACTTTTGGGATGTCCAATGCGGAGGCACCGCGATCACCGTGCGCCCGGCACTTGCAGCCTTGGCCTCGATGAACCGTCGCAGCATCGTCCATGATGCGTCTGTGATTGCCCGCGCAAGGTGATGGTTTTTGACCATCCCCGACACGTTCAAATTTTCGACACAGATAGTGTCGTAACCGTTGACGTAATGCCTTGCCGTCTTGTGCAAGTAGTCGCGCCGCTGGTTTCCAATCCGTTCGTGAATCCGCGCAGCCACTCGGCACGCTTTCTTCCGACGATTGCTGCCTTTGTTGCGGCGTGCAATCCGCCGTTGTGCCACTCGCAACCGGCGCAATGATTTCTTGAGATGGTTCGGATTCCCCACCTTGCCGCCGTTGCTGTCTGTCACCAGATGCCTGACGCCGAAATCCAGCCCAATGCTCTTGCCGGTCTTCGGCAACGGCTCCAACTTCGTTTCGCATACCACTTGCAAAATCCAGCCGCTCGGCTTTCGTAGCACCCGGCAGAACTTGATGACACCTTTTATATCCCGGTGCCGGTTGAATCGAATGCGTCCCCCGAGAATTTTCCCTGCCTTGAAATAACAATCCGAAATTCCATTGCCGGCAGCATCCCGAAAATGCAAAGAGTGCCAACGATTTGCTGGTTTGAATCTCGGGAAACCTTTCTTTCGCGCTCCTTCCTTGCAACGCCGGAAGAAGTGCGCGAACGACAGATGCAATCGCTTGAGTGTCGTGTCCACAAGAGCGGCTGGCATTTGCGGGTGCGTCGCTTTGTTGTGCGCCTTGTCTTGCGTGAATAAGTTCAAGTGCTTGCCGGTTTCCTTGTAATGCGCGATTAGGTCTTGCAACGCGGTGTTGTAAAGCTCTCGCGTGAGTTGTAGTTGAAGCCATAAAGCCGCTTCTTGGGCCTTGTTCGGTCTCAACTTGAACTCGTAGGTTATCATTCATTTGACTATAGTCACTAAATCAGGTTTTGTCAACTGGCTTCGACAACCCACCGTCAATGGCAGATTTGGGCGGGTTCTTGTCGAGTGCATCTGGCAGGATTCGATCAAGCGAACCCTTGTTGTAGGACCAGAACACAATGTAAATCGCCAGCCCTATCAAGGCTAAAACGAGCAACAGCACGGTATGGCTCGCTATCAGATTCGCGAATAACATCAGCCCAATACCGCCCCCAGCGGCTATCAAGCCCGGTGTTATCCACCCTTTCCAGAATAAGAACAGGGACCCCAAAATTAGCGCCAGCCCAATCCATATCGCGGGTTGCATCGCCTTGAGCTTCGCCGCGACTTCACGGCTCAAATCTTTCTGCGCGGCCCCTATGCTCACCGTCTTTTTGTCTAATCGTTTTTCCAGTTCGTCGAATGCGGATGGAACCTGGTAAACTCGGAGTCCAGAGATTCGTTCAACGCCATCTTTGCCAGTTTCTTTCGTGGTTTCCGTGACCGTGGTTCCCGGCGGGAACGATCTCTGAGTTTGCGTCGATGACTCATGACTGGCTTCGGACGGGGCCTGCGGGTTTTCGGACTGTGTGAACTCCGGGCTTCCCGGCCCAAGCGATGCCTTCCCTGGTTTCAACGGCTTTAACCCGAGACAACCACTGGCAAAGATAATCAACAACAGCCCGATCAAGGAAATACTGATCCTCATTATTTTGTCCTGTGTTGAATGATCTCGTCGATTTTCTGTTCGGACTCATCCATTAGCCTTTCAATATCCTGCATAAGTTCTTCTCTCGTCAATGGGTCGGCAGGAGTAGGGTCAACGGATTTGACACCAAAGGTTTTGCACGCCGTCCAGACGCAGACGAACCAGAGCAGCAACCCCGCCACGGCTAAGGCGCGATCCGGTCCACTTTTCGTTCGATTGACTTGCATCGTTCTCTCAATTCGATCAATAGGTCATGGTCTGAACTCAAAACGGACACCCGCTGTTCCAATTGCTCGATCTTATACGGGATTATGAACCAAGCGCCCATGAATCCCGAGAGTCCGGCAATCAACGCCATGAGATTAACGGCCTTTCCGAAACTCGGGCGTCGAATAAAATCAGTCATCCCGCCGTCAGCCCTGGTTTTCGGTTCGCTAGGCTCACTCATCACTTTCAAAATCGTCGATCAAGGGCGCCAACGTGGCTAGGACGCCCCTCGGTATTTTGTTGTTGCTCAACCTGAAATCGGATTTGATGAAGTGCAACAGTGGCAAGTCCAATTCTCCCTGCATTGCCGCCCGCCATTCCACCAAGAAAACGTCATACACGGCTTCTTTCTCGGGTTCCTTGAATTTACGCAACCCATGTTTTCGCACCAAGTCTTGGCGCAACTCCTCGATGCGCTCGTTTTCCTTGGCGAGAACCCGGATGTTCTTGCTTATGCTCCAATCCACTTTCGGCGTGAAATCGTAGCGCGGCGTTTTGTCCTCCTTGATGGCGTCAAGGGCGGTGTGAGCGGCAAGCAGGTTTCCAATATGGGATTGTTCGATTTGCATAAGTTCACTCGGTTCCAAGTACTGTTACCACGACATTCGTGGCGCTGCCAAGTGTTATTGTCTCGACTCGGCTCCGAAAATAGAGGCTCGGCGCCAGGGCAGCCCCAGAGAACACGACTTCGCCATCCGTATTGGTCCCGTTGATGTGCTGCAATATCTGGGTGAAATTCACGTTGTCAAGGCTCCCTTCCAATCGCACATCCCAGGCATCCGCAACCGCCCCGGTGCCCTTCACCTGTATGGCGTGGCATTTCACCGGTTTTGTGCTGACATTCACGGTAACACCGTCTGCAGGCACGGTATATGTATCGGCGCGAGTCGCTGAAACCCCTTTAACCGGCACACTGGAATCCGATATGATGGTGCCATTGATGCTCTTAAGATTCGTTGTCCAAGGGTTCGAGCTTCCCCCTTGCTGCGCCGTCACCGTCCCGCTGATAGGCACTACCATGGCTTTAATCGTGGATGCAATGCTCCGTCTCCTTCATGCCATGGAACGCGACGAACCCACGGCATAAATGTTGGATGCGGTTCCGTATGTAATCCTCGGGCGACAAGTCCATGGGTTTGCCGTCCAAGAAGCGGGCTGGCATCACCTTGTTCATACGCTTTGCAGCCTCATACATGGCATCGCTGATCTCCACCGTTATTGTCCTCATACCAGGGCGCTTGAATACGCCTTCGTAGCTCCCGGTTCGAACGTGATATAAGCCAGTAAATCTTCCATGGTCCAGATCAGGCTGAACCCCCAATCGACGGCCCGGACCCCGGCGTCAGTCCAATACACGTTGAGCGCATGGCCTTTCCCCACGGCTTTGCCGGTCAACCCGCGCGCGAATTCCTTCGTGACGACGCCGAACAACGAACCCACGGCCCCCGGCTGATGCTTTGCGCGGTAATGGTTGGCGATCCAAAGGCAATCCGCGCCGTGATAGTTGTTGCCGATGGTATTGATCCGTTGCGCTATCCACGGCAGGGACATTTGCGAGAACACGTCATCCTGAGACCCGTCCAAGGCCGCGGTGATACCGTGGAGTTTCAAGCCTTCATGCATCTGGCCCCTGGTGATGGTTTTGCCAGTGAACTTGTCGTAGGTCCATGGGTGGACGAACGTTTTACAGCCGGCCATGGCCACCCCGGCTACCGTCAACACCAAAGCTTTCCTTCGTGTAATCATAATCAAGCTCCCTGGAATACGAACACGTCAAAGTCCGAAGCGCCAGGTGTGATGCCTCCGACTGCGTTCGGGTTTTTAGCCTTGATTGAAACTGTGTCAGCGGCGCTTACCCAGGCTACGAGAATAAGCTCCGTATTCGCAAAACTGTCGGGATAACCCACCGCCACTACGTCACTTGCAAGAGCGCCAGTCACGGTTATCGTCCTGGTTACGGAGTTGGTGGCGCCAATGGTCCCGAAATCGAGGTTGGCGGTATTGAACAGCCACATTGTCATTCTGCTGCCATTCACCCCGACTGTGCCTATTTGAAGCCCTGTGGCGTCCACGGCGACTCTCCTTGGGTCAGGCCCGCCCGTATTGACGTTGAAAAGTATAATGTCACTGGAATTCGGAACTGACAGTTTCAAACTGGCTGATTGAGACGGGAATATATGGAATTGCGGTGCTCCCGGTGTGCCTTGCCACGCCATCGATAGATACTTCGGTGTCGCCGCTGAGTTATCGTAATACGATCTGAAAATGGGTTCTCCTGTGGCTTCCCGAGCAGGACCAATGGCGAAGATGTTGGGCGCCCCGGCATCGCACCACAATCGAACCGTGCTCGTGGCATCACCTTGGCCCAACCGGATCGTGTCATCCGCATCCTCCCAGATGAAGTCCGCTTCGCCGGCAAACGCGCTGCTCTGGTTCAGTTGCACCGCGCCCTCCGGCCCGGCAGCCGTGCCACCCACACCGGCCCCGTCAATCTCAATGCCGCCGACGCTCTGGTTGATGGTGATGCCACCAGCGCCAGTGATAGTCTTGCGCTCCATTGCGGTTGCACCAGAGTTAGCACCCACAATTTCGTTAGCTGATAATGGGGACCCACCTATGGTCCACAAACCACCAACGCGAATACCAAAGACTGTGGTGCCATCTACACGTATCCTGAACAGTGTGGAAGCTATGGAACTTGCTGTGTTAGTGATGTTAAGATCAAATGCTCTAAACTGCACAGCACCATTGTTTAATGTTTGATTGAGGTTTATAACTGGTGTGCTACCAATGACAGTTCCACCATCTACCTTGATTATTCCTGTTGCTGGTGGATTATCACCTATTAGGATGCTGCCTGGACCTAAATACAAATCTTTCCAACGTAGTGAGCTAGAACCCAAATCAAACGTATCATCTACCCCCGGCAAATGATGACCCGATTGCAACGTAGTGAACGCACTATTATCAGCTAATTTTAGATGCAACTCTGCGCCAGAAACCCGTAGTGATGGAAAGCTGGCTGATACTCCACCGAAGTTTAGTGCGGTGAAGCTTGTCGCAGCTGCGTTAAGCAGCGTTATACTTCCATCCACTGAAGATTCGAACTGTGAGTTTGTAAGCCAACCCAACCGTCCGCCTACATCAATATGGGTGTCGTATGTTGTTCCCGAGCGTTTAGCCACTTGAAACTTTACGAACCCATCAGACACTAAGTTTATTAGACGGGATGTATTTGCCGCTGCTGTGCCTGTAACAGCCAAGTTAATACCACCAAACGCAACCGCAGCATTATTCCACGTCGTAGATATGTCCAACGCCTTAAGATCAGTTGTGATTGTGCCTTGGCTGATTACTACTTTGCCAGTATTACTCGTAGTTCCAAGTAATAAGCTGCCATTGCTTGTAATTCTGGCTACCTCAATTGAATTATTATGAAATTTCCAATTTGTTACGCCTAGTGTTTCATTCAACCCAAAACGTAAAGACGCACTTGAGTTGTCTGTTCGAATCGTCCTATCCCCACCACCGCTCAGAACTAACTGCCCGCTAAGTTGGATACCCTCATTAGCATTTATACTAGTAATGGGAGGCATGGCTAGCGTCCCAACCGACACTTTCCCACCCATGAACGCAATGTTCTTAACCGTTCCACCACCAACTTGCTCCGTCTGAATCGTAAGGATATTAGCGTTGTTCTTGAATCCAATCGAAACGAACTCGTCGATTGTAACGCCGTCTGTGTTCCAGATGCGAAATTCCTGTGCGGCTGTGCCGTTGCGAATGGCAATAATGTTAGGGTCATCACGACGTATAAAAGCATCAGAAGATGAACCAAATGCTATTCTTGCGGCATCCTGAAAGATGGAATATGTATCTCCAGTCCAGCCATGTCTGGAAATACCACCAATAGACAACCTAATGTCAGAGGCAGCATTTAATCGAAACCCTGTCCCTGAATCATTCGCAAACGCAATGCTAGGCGCGGCTGCTGTGCCGTTCGGCAACAACAACTGGCCGCTTGTCAATACGATGTCGCCTGTGACCTGCTGCAACAGCGAGTCCGTGAGTGTTGATGGCGTCGCCCATAACGGAACGAAACCAGGCGTGCCTAAACCTGCGACCTCTCCCTCCTCACCACCAACGGGGCACCAACCCGTTTTCTCCGTGCCGGTCCGTTTCAACCAAAGTTCGCAACTATCCGTGTCGATGGCTATCGCGCCTGTTCGAGCCGAAATTATGCCCTCCGGCGACCCAGCAATGCAGTAATGGCTCTGGTCACATAGAAATGTTGAGGGCGGCGGTGGGTGCCCGGTGTCCGGGTTGTAATGCGTTATGTCGTCGTCAATGTGCGCCATATCCGGGATTCTAAACCTTGCCTTTGCCTTTATCAACGGGTTTTTCCACAACCAGCGCCTCCTTAATCTCTCGCAATGGCACAAAGCTGCGTTTAAGCGTTTTCACCCCGCTTTTCTCCTCGGCTTCAATGGTTCGCACAGCAAGGGTAACGTCACTCATGCGCTTTGCCAGATAGCCAAGGGCGTAAATCGCCCGCTCTCGAACCTCATCGCTCTCAGCGTTCTCGATCAACGTATTCAATTGCAGCATGGCATTCGCCACCATCTGCTGTGTCATCACGGAATAGCCCTTGGCCATTTGCAATGGCCCAACGGTATCAACGCCAACACCCAGGTTCATGATGTCCCGCAAAATGCTCGCCCCGGCCTTGATTAAACCAAGTTTGTGACTCGACCTTTCCAGCTTCCGAAAGGCTTTCTTTGCCGGCAAATTCTTTAGCCCGATCAGGCCCAAGCCAATCGGTATCCGCTCCAATCGCATTTTGTTGTTAGCCATATTTCTCTTTCCACCCTATTTCCGATTGACCGCCAACGATTTCATTTGCCCAACAATGTTTGGCCTTTAGCTTCGCCGCGCATGGCATATAGCATAAACAGCCCTGCTGATAAATGTCAGTCCCTATCTTTACCGTCCGGCCCGGGGTACCGCACAGTTTCTCCTTGGCGTTCCACACCGGGCATCTCATGCAGGATTTTATCCTTCCCATCCAAATCGCTTTGCTTACCCGCGGGGAAACCAAGTATGTCCAAAGAGAGGCCGTCAATCTGCCAAGGAGGTCTTTTGCCGTGATCCTGGTTCGCAGCCACCAACCTATCCTCACCGTCGTCGCCACACACGCGGCCCCGTGCTTTAACCATGTAATTGTTGTGCGCCGCAAACGTTTTATGTTCATGTTGCCAATACTTTTTGCATCGTTCCATGGCTTTCCGGCAGTAATCCACGGCGCCATAATAACCGAACCTCACCTTTTCATTTCCAGCCGCAGCCTTCATCCAATACTGCGTCGCGCGAATGCCAAGGCGACGCGCCAAATGTATGTTACCATCATCGGGACGAACCATCAAAAACCATGGGTCGCCATTAAATTCATTAAGATTCACCTTGGCTTCAAGCATGACGCTCGGCGTCTTGACTCCTTTTCTTATAAGGCTCGCGGAAAAAAACAGGTCTTGAATGTTCGGGCGCAATGCCGTGGGATAAATTTCGCAGAAAAACAGGTCGATGGGTTTCTCTTCAACCACCAGTATTTCCAGGAGCACATTGCAGAAACTCACCCATGTCTCGGTTATCTCCTGGGAATCCATGGGGAATCCTGCCTTCGTCAACTTCGCCACGAAACTATCAAGAAACCCTCTCCACCGCTTCGTTAAAGATGGCATCACCGTTACATTCCTTTCCGGTGTCCAGAAGAGAACTTCCTCTGGCTCTGTTTGCTGGCTGCGGCGCGCCACAACCGTCAATTGTTCTTGAGTCACGAACCAACGGCCCCCAACCCGTTTCGTCGCCACGGCATCAAGCAGAGCGCCGCCGGAGTCCCGTTGTTTTTGTAGCAACCTCAGACCGGCGCCGAGCCTCACCGCAAACGCGGTTTCGCTCGGCTCAACAGAAATAGGCAGAACGAAATTCTCACCGGTCAATTCCCATAACTCGCGCACGCCAAAGCTGATACCAGAAAACGTAAAACGGCAAGTTAATGCCGCGTCTTTTTAGCCGCAAAATAATTGTTGACGGTTCTACGTGGAACCGGTATCTTCTCGGTATGAGCATTCAACAACAATCCATGGTGCCAGTCCCGGGCAAACAAGAAATCCGTGGTTGGGTCGAAAACGACCTGGCCAAACAACTCGACGAGGTTTTGCCCAAGCATATCCGAAAACCAACGTTCCTATCCGCAATTCTCTCTGCTTTCAACAAAACTCCGAGGCTCGGCGAATGCACCAAGGTCAGTTTGGCCCATTGCATTCTCGACATCGCCGCCATGGGTCTGTTCCCAACCGGCGGCCAGGCCCACCTCATCCCGTATCGTGACAACAAAACAAATAGAACGAATTGCACCCTAATCCTTGATTACAAAGGCATTGTGCAATTAGTGCGGCGCACCGGTCTCATCGAAAACATCCACAGCGATTGGGTTGGTGAGCATGACGATTTCGATTATCTCTTCGGCACCGGCAAGTTCCTCAAGCACAAGCCCAATTACAAAAACAGGGGTAAACCCACGGTTTACTACTCTTACGTTAAACTTCAAGGCGGCGCCGAGGAATTCGACATCATGCATATCTCCGACATCGAAAAAGTGAGGAAACGATCGAAAGCCAGGGATAACGGGCCTTGGGTCACAGATTTCGATGAAATGGCCAAAAAAACCATTTTTAAAAGGCTGGCCAAATGGCTCCCCATCAGCCATGAAATCATGGTCCTCCTCGAAAAAGACGATGAAGCCTTAACAGAAAATGAACGGTATCGAGCCGCAAAGCCTGTCTTTTCATCCGAACCGGCCGGGGAAGCCACGGAATTGCCATTAGGCGAGCCGGAACCAGAGAATGCTGACGATACCATTCCCGATGATGAAACCCCGGAGGAACCCGCACAGGAGGCTCCACAGGACCCCCCGGAAAAACCAAGGAGAGGCAGGAAACCCAAAACCGTTGCCGATCAAGCCGAAATTCAAATCGTGGATCGCATCTATGCCCTGATGAAGCGAGATGCCGTCGATGAAGCCGAAATCCTCGCGATTCTCATCCGGCGCAAGCTTTGCCGCGAGGAAACTGATATGCTCGTCTCGGTGTCCGACGATGTTCTCGCCGATCTCATCGAAAACTGGGCCGCCGTTAAAGCTCAGGTCCAAATCAATAGGAAAACCAATGGAAACTGACGCCAGGCTCGGTTTACCATCGGCATCGGCCTTCGAGTCCTACGCCCTTTGCCCCGGCAAATACAGTGCCGAAAAGGATTTGCCGCAGGAGGAAAGTCCGTGGGCACACAGGGGAACCGAACTTCATCAAGCCGATACCGATGGTGATGTCCTGGATTTAGACCCTGGCGACGCCGAATTCATAGCTAAATCGAGGGGTTCCCACGAAATCATCGTCGAGGAATGGCTTGATGACATCGGAGTAAACCGAATGTCGCTAGTCGAGCAGCGCGAGAAAAGGCTGTTTTATCGGCGCAAAGGCCAAAAACTGTTCTCCGGCCAAGCCGATTATCAGGCCATTTGTACCAAGGCAAAGGCGGGTCTCATCGTTGATCTAAAAACGGGCTGGCTCGGGGTGCCACCGAGTGAATCCAATCTGCAACTAAGGGTTTTAGCGGTTCTCTTGGCAAGGAATTACGACCTCGAAATCGTGAGAGTCGCCATCAATCAGCCTAACCGCAAAAAGGGGCAAGCCTGCGATTACGACCTCGAAGCGTTGGCCGGCGCCGAGTCGGAACTCCTTGGCATCATTCACAGAGTCATGGTCCCCGATGCCCCGCGATACCCTGGAACCCGGCAATGCAAGTTCTGTCGAGCCAAGAAAACCTGTCCGCCGGCTCTTGCCGTTGCCTTTACCTTGCAGCAACCCAAGTGGGAATTGCTTGCCCCGGAGCAAAAGTTCAGGCTTTGGAATGCCGCAACCCTGGCCCTGGACATCGCCGATAAAATCAAGGCCGCGGTCAAAGCCGATTTGGAAAAAGGGGTGGTCATACCCGGCTTGGCCTTGAAACCAACGGGTGAACAGCGCAAGATTACCGATCCCCAAAAGGTATGGGAAACCCTGGAAAACCAATTCAGGCTTAACCAAAAGGATTTCAGTGTCGATGGAGCGCCGCTCTCAACGAAACAATTGCAGCAACTCTTCGTTCAAACCTGTCAGGTCGGCTTGGGGCCACTCGCCGATCTTTACAGGAAAATAACTGGCTGCACCAAAAAAGCTGCAAATGACTGGATCAACTCCAACCTGGAGCATTGCATCGAGTCCAAAGATAAATCTCCATCCGTCATTCTGACGTGAACAAGCAATGCAAATGTGGCAACCCAAGAAGGTCGGGTCAGCGAACGTGCCGAAGTTGTCATGCTAGGCATCAAAAGCGATGGCGGCAAAAACGCGCGGCAAGACTTCGGATGTTCCTTGATTGTCTTCAACGCGAAATCAGGCTTTACCAACAACTCTCGGAGTTTCACGAGAAAGATGGTCGGGAAATCCTGGCAAACATCTGCCGCGCGGAATCCGATTTCCTCAAGAAAATCGTTCAAGCCAGGGACTCGTAAATCTCTTCCAAGGCTTGGTAAGCCGATTCGATGTTACGGCCCTTTGCGCCGTCGTTTAACTTCGGTTGAGGACATTCACCGTTGCCGCAAAATACCCAGCACCAACCCGAGTGAGCCTCCAACAACAAGGGTTCGTTACAGGCCGGGCACAAATTCGCTGGTAGTATTTTAGCCATGGAGTTCCGCCTTTGAGCGTTGGGTTCCCAGGATTAAAACCAACCGGATATTATTGCCGTCTTTTCTGAAATGGATGCCGCCGTTACACCCCAAATTATGGATCGCCGCCGTGACTCGCTTTTTGCTCAGCCTTGTCCTCTCAGAGATGCAGGTGATTGTGGTTTTCACAACCCCATGCTCATCGCAGGCACCGGCCAATAAAAGGAGCAGCAACAAATCCATTCTGTTCGGTGCCGGATACCTTTTCCAGAATTCGAGCACGGCTTCCACCAGGGTTCCATTCATAACTATCACATTGGCATTTTAGCCGTAACATTTTCCTTGTAAAGCCTGATTTACAACTTATATTTCCGGCATGCGGCGCAGACATTTTCTCGTCATTGAAATCGACCCTGCTCTCAGGATTCGGTTGCGAATCAAGCTCATCAGGAAAGGAATCACACTGAAATCGTGGCTCCTGAATTGTTTGCGGCGCGAATTGAAATAGTGCGCGTAATCCAATTCCCAAATGAACTCCTGCGTTGCTGGGTGCAAAGCGACCATGAATGGACAACCTGTTATCTCGTCGATCTCATGGCGTGGGATGGCAACGGGTTTTGCGGTTGCCCCGATTTCCAATTCCGGTTGCAGAAAGACCTTAATCGCGGCGCAAAACCCATCGGCGACAGTCATAGATGCAAACATTTGCGATTCGCGCGATTTGCTCTCGGCCGGGAATTAGTCGATCATTTAATTCAAAAAGCCAATGCTAAAAAGCAATCCAAGGAAACCTGGAAGGAGCCATGGTAAAGCATTATGGACGACAATGCCAAATGCGAAATTAACGCCGAAGAAGAAACGTAAACTCCGGCGCAGATCAAGAAAAATGGAAGCCGCGATGAAAATTTACAGGACGCAAAGGGAAGCCTTTCTGAAAGCTAATCCGCGTTGCGCCGTTTATCCCTGGCGCTCCTCCGAGGACATTCATCACATGAAAGGCCGGGGCAAACTTCTGCTCGACCAGGAATATTGGCTTGCCGTGAGCCGCGCCGGGCATCGCCAAATTCACGATCAACCCCTGTGGGCGCTCAAGATGGGTTACAGCATGATTCGCCATGGAACTCTGCGCTGATTTTCCAACGACCCGGGTTTGGGTCAGAAACGAATTCCTTTTCAATCATGAAAGGGGCAGGGGCAAATTCACGGAAGCCCATGTCTTCGCAGTGCGCTCGATCCCCGCCCGTGCATTGTCCTTCGACGTTATGCTCAGGACTGGCGCTCATTTTCGCGGCATCCCGCTCAATGCCATCGTTCACGAAGTTCCGCCGGACCGGTTACTGCCGCTCGAAGACCTTTGTTTATGGGATTGTTTCAGCCCAAATATCGTGGTAATCCAATTTGCTTACCTCTTAAATCACAGAGCCATCGCCATGCTCAGGACCAGGGAAAAGGTTTGTGGCGATTACATGGCCACAATCGAGTGGCTGCCGACCAACGGCGTTGATACCACCTTCTGTTTCGATCCTGAACAAAGCAAATGCGCTCATATTCTGAAACTCGATACCGGCCAGTTCGCGGCGCTGCCAACCAACAGAATTCTCTTTACCGACGGTTATTTCATCGGCCCAGACCCAACGGCGCACAAAGAGGGCTATCTCACCTGCACCAGGGCTTATTACGGCGAAACCTGCGAGAAATGGGCCGTGGCAAACGATGCCAAAGTCTTTTACGGTCAGGACGACAAAAACCAGAAGCAAGGCAAATCACGGGGAAAGAAAACTTGAAATTCTTCTGCTCCAAAAAAGAATTCCAGGACATCACAAAAACCGGCGCCGGCTTCAAACTATTCCTTGTCCCACACACCTACCCATGGTGCTTCTGGCTAGTCCAAAACGGATTCCCATGGCATCACCATAATCAATTCATCCAGATAAGCCGCGACCGCATCAAATTCGCGCCTGCTCTTACCCAAAACCTCCTGGACTCCCTTGGTATCGGAAAGAAAATCATTCTCGCCATCAACCCCGGCGACAACCATTATCATTGCCCGATAACAGATTTCTCGAACAAAAATAGAAGCGGCATTTCGGCTATTATCACCAATATCCAGCAACCCAAAAGCCTCGAACTCCTCAACAGAAATTATCGCGCCGCTTTCCCATCCCGTTATCATAGAGCCATCCTTAAAATCGACTTCGTATGCGCCCCACCTTCTGGCAAACAAAAGGTCAACCCCTCATGCCATGCCCTTTCTGCGGCTCAACCAAAATCGTCCATACCGAGCACCCTGACGGCTGGTCCTGCCTCACCTGCAAAAATTGTCACTCCAAGGGTCCAATCGCAATAAATCCACATACCGCCGTCGCATTCTGGCAAAATCGTGATCCAGGCGCCCCCAAAATCCCTGAGGTCAGAATCCTTCGAAGAGCGGGCAGGAAACCCCGGTAATCGAACAAAACCCACCCTGGACGCTATCTAAATAACCAAAACCACCCCCCACACTACTTACATCAATCAAAACCCGCCAGAAGCCGTCCTGGGCCCGGCTATGATGCTCCAGCCGTGAACCGCGGGATTGCGGCGCTATGGATTCGTTCAGGGGCCGACCCGGCCCCCGGGGCTTCGGTCAGCATCTCTTCTTCACCCCTTCGGCAAACCAACGGCGGGGATGATGCGGCCCGTGGCCGGACGCGGCGTCAACAGCCGACTTCATCCTAAACTTCCTTGTGCTACCGCATTGACAGCAAACCTCCTCGGATAAAGGCGGATCGCAAAGAAGCACCTTGCCGGTGAAATGCCAGCAATGCTCCTTGCATGTCTCAACGTCGATCATGGTTAGATGAATCTACCAATCCTTCGACATGCCTCCGCGTATTTTGGATACTTCCGTTGCCATTCCAGTTGTTCCCGATCCAACCGCATTTTAATGACCTGTTTGGCCGATAGGTTTGGATCAACATTAAGCGGCCACTTCTTCTCCATCTTGTTTTTCATAGCTCTATCTCCCCATCCTCGACTTTCTTCGTGTACACCCGCTCGGCCAGCGTTGTCGATGTGCTTAAATTAGACCTCTTTCTCTTTTCAGCCTTCCTCTCCCTGTGCTTGCGAACTCTCTCCGCGGTTTCCGCCCGCAACTCTTTGGCGCTCTTTATCGTCCGGTAAAGGGCGTAGTTCACCACCTTCCATCCATACCCATGCCCTGCCAAGGGAATAATCCTCTTCCCCTCCATGTCCAGATGATTGCTTCCAGGATCAGGCTTGCTCAATTCCGCTAGCCCCCATTCAACCTCCTCCAATGATGCCCGTATCCGATTCGCAATGGCTTCCTTCGTCATTATCACATTCCCTTCGGGATCACTGCATAACAGCAAATCCGTGAAAAAATGCCGCAACCGCCTGTTGTTCGCTATCGAAGAATCCAATATCTGATTGTAAAGCTTCACATACACGCCGTTCAATCCTTTCCAGTTTGCACGCTACTAGTCACCAAAACCCCCGAACCTCGAATCTTCCTCCAGCATATTCCGCAGAAGAATTTGAACTGGTAACTCTGCGTCGCGTTGGGATATCTGCCGAACGCAATCTGCGCCGCCTCAATAATTTCTTCGGCGGCAAGCAGCTTCACAAATTTACGAACCGCAGGTTCCAGTTCCCAATAAAACGACCACTCGTCGGAATCGGGATTCTGCCCGGTTAATACCGCCCATCGCTCCAAGATAACTTCAACCCACTCACCCTCCTTTTCGGCCTTCTCTTCGAGAAATTTCTGGTAAGCAATCCTCTGGTCCAACCTCTCCTGCTGAATCTCCAAGCCGAAAGAAATCTCCTTCACTCGATCTCTTAATGGAACCGCTCCCTTGCCTCTGTTGCAATCCAAACAACTCGTTATCAAATTCGGTTCGTCATCCACCCCACCAAGCGATTTCGGTTCAACGTGATCTACTTCAAGAACAACCGATGGCGGCTTCGCCCCACAGTATTGGCAAACAAACCTGTCCCGCTTGAATATCTCGAACCTCAATCGCTTCCCAATCGCCATGAACACACCTTCCCATATCTTATCGTGTAATGCAAGTAACATTTTGTAGCGTTACTGTAACGTCTGAGAAGAAGAAGAAAAGGGGGTACAGGGGGGAAATTATTGCCAGCCCAACCTCGAATTACTTCCGGCTGAGTTGCGCAGAGGGGGGTACTAATAGACGCGAGGTGCCACAGGGGGCTGCCCGCTCTCCCGGGGGCGGGTCTCCTGCCTTCGATCCTACTCTGGAAACCGAATTGAATATAATAAGTATTGTGCGAAAATGTACTGCTAACCTCATGGCGATCAAGGGCTTGGGCATCCACACAACACCCGGTGACCTGGGTTAGGTGCATCATGGCCGGGTTTGTCGCGAGTTTTCCACACACGCAACAACTTGGAGTCCAATGAGTTAGGTGAATTGATGGCGAATTACGCTTCGAGAACCGGTGTTACCCATCACGGTTTGGGACAACGACCGTTCGCGCCCGATCCGCCTCGATGACCGGCATGCCGTAGATGGGGCTGGCCGGTTCCTCGCGCGCGGCGGGATTGGCGCCGCCGTTGGCGCCGATGACGACGCAGACATCGACGGTGTCCATGATGGGATTGACGACGTCCATCTCGAACAATTCATCGTAGGGAACGTTGGCTTCGGCGAGGAGGACGTTCATGTGGCCCGGCATGCGCCCGGCGACGGGATGAATGGCGAACCGGACATCGGCGCCGTCATGTTCGAGCAACTGGGGGAGTTCACACACGGCGTGCTGGGCCTGGGCAAGCGCCATGGCGCAGCCTGGGACGAACACGACGGATCGAGCCGCATTGAGCATTAAACAGGCGACCGCGGCGAGGAGGGTTAGACAGTCAATGTCCATGGGGTTGGACAGTTAATGTCCCGGGGCAGGTTACTGTACGCCGGCGGACGACATTTGGGTGGGGTGGCTCGCTGGTCCGGCTGTTCGGGAGCAAATTATTTACGGCTATAATATGTTGACAGTCAACTGGTTAGGGGGAATCGTAAAAATAGTAGTTGACGGTCTAACGTGGCTAGAGTAGGGTGTGGAGAGTGAGACGGAACACAACAAAGAGAAGACTATGAAAACAAAACGACAGATTGTATGTGCAGTGTTGCAATTGAACCCCGGGGAGTGCTCCCACGGGGATGATGAATACGTAGAGGCCTTCGAGGGCCTCTACGGCGCGCTGACGGAGGAAAACTTCCGGAGCAATTGTAGCTCCGCGGAGTTTACTTCGTGGGCTATCGAGCGGGGATACTAGTCCCGTGATTCCCGCCGTCCGGTCCCGAGCGTCGGGGCCGGCAGGCGCGAATGACCGCGCAACAACAAATCCGCGCGAGCGGGGGAAAGGATGAAGATGAAATTCAACACGATGACAGCAGACGATAAAACGACGGCGCACACGCCTGGACCGTGGGTTTACGATGTCAACGGCGATAGCGTGTACGGAGTTCCCGCGGATGGCCACCTGTTAGCGTCGGCGCCGGACATGCTGGCGGCTCTCCGGTTATTCGTGGCTGAATACTCTGGGGGGCCTGAACGGAATCATCGGGCGGAAATGGCAGCCGCGCTGGCGGCAATCGCAAAAGCTGAAGGGAGGGACCAATGACACCAGACCACGACAACCACGGCTCGACACGGCTCCTGGCGCTCATCGAGGAGTTGCGGGAGTCCTGGGACCAGAACGACCGCCAGAGCGACGAGCTTGCGTTCCTACGGGTTTTCGGGGTGGGGATGGTGATTGTGTATCTGGTAACGCTCTGGTTCGTCAGGGGGTTGCTGTGACGCGGCAACGGGCATTCCAGATACGGAGGCGCAAGTCGGGGCGCTGTATTATATGCGGCGCGCGCGCGTATCGCCACACTCGCGGCGCTTATGCGGGGCTAGTGAGCGCACGATGCCCGGCCTGCATCGAGAAGAAGCGGGTGGCACAGGCGAAAAAACGCTGTTGACAGCCACGCGGCGTGTGGCAGGATGTTGGCACTCGATAATACATCAGCGTATGAGAACCACGAAATCCCCATGGGGTCCTTGGCTGGCGTTACTTCCGGCAGTTATGCCGTTCGTTGATGCGCCTTCGAGGGCCGAGGACTCCATGGGGCTTTTGGGAGATTCTCATGGCTGAAATCAAAACCAGGCTCTCCGCCGATGAACGGAAGGCCAAATTGCGATGCGACGAGGCAATCAGCTACGGCAAAGCGCAATTCGTCCGGGTCGGTTTGGCCCTGGCTGAGTATCGGGACCGGCGGCTTTACCGCGAGCAATTCGGCACTTTCGAGGACTATTGCCAGAAAGTTCACAATTGGACTCGGGATCGGGTTTATAAGCTGATCGAGTCGGCAAAAATCAAGGCGGCACTACCCTCAAATGTAGAAAATTTTATACAAAGCCCTGGGCAGGCTTCCGTGTTGGCAAAAGTTCCAGAAGCTAAACGCGCTCAAGTACTTGCAATCGCATCCGGGAAAGCCCGAATAGCGCAACCAGAATGCGCTCAACGACTTGCAAAGATAAGCGCAAAGCTAACGGCAGCAAGTATTTCCGAGGCCACAAAATCCTTGGAAGCCGCCGACAACGAAGAATTAGTGGATGAGTTGGGGCATAAAATACCTGACGGTTTGAAGCTGCGATGGATCGCGGCTGACATCGTGGCGACGCGGCTCGAAAAACTCTCGCATGAGGTGGCTTTAACTATCCGGCACGGTGTCCAAGGGAATGATCCGGCGTTCAAAGTTTTCGGCCAGCAGGAAGTCTCCGAAGCCGATTCGTTCCATCACAAACTCAAAAATAATCTCGCCCCATTCACGGTCTGCCCGAAGTGCGCTGGGCGCGGGACGGATACCCTGTGCTATCGGCGCGGTTACATCTCGAAATTCCAGTGGAACAACATTTTGGACAAGGAAACCAAAGAGCTATGGTCACGCAGCAAGTGAGTAAACAAACCATGCGCGAATATCAGCAGATCGCGCTGGATCAAATATCAGCAGAATGGGCCAAGGGCATTCGGTCAACGCTGTGCGTGATGCCCACGGGCGTGGGTAAAGGCAGTTGCATTGCCGAATTGTGCACCCGCAATCGCCCCGAGCGAACCCTTGTCCTGGTTCATCGGCGCGAACTCGCAAAGCAAATGGTAGCCAGGCTCAATCAATTCGGGATTTACGCCGAGATGGAAATGGGGGCGTTCAGAGCGAGGCGGGGCCATAATTCCGCTGTTGTCATAGTGGCTATGGTGCAAAGCCTGATTTCTGGCAGCGAAGAGAATTGGCGGCGCATGGATAAATTCAGACCGGCGGAATTTTCGCTGCTGATCGGGGACGAAATCCATCACGCGACAAGCCGCTCTTGGTTGACCGTCATCAAACATTTCATGGACGGCAATCCTGCATTGCGGATGGTCGGATTTACGGCTACGCCCGACAGGCATGACGGCATGGCTTTGCGTAAGGTTTGCGACTCCGTAGCCGTCAATTACGAAATCGTCCATATGATCGAGGAAGGTTGGCTTGTCGATATTGAACAAAAGGTTTGTAAACTGGAAAGCCTGGATTTCAACAAGGTGAAGGTAACAGCCGGGGATTTCAATGGCGCGGATTTGGACAGGTTGTTGAAGGAGAAGAAAAATCTGTTCGGGATTTCGGATGCAATTATTCAAACCGTTGGAAATCGCAAGACACTAGTTTTCAATACATCCATCGAAAACGCGGAATTAACGGCGCAAATCCTCAACCAATACAAACCGAATTGCGCGGCCTCAATCTCGGAGAAAACGCCGGACTCGGATCGAAAAGGCATTCTTACCGGATTCAGTTCGGGCGACATTCAATTTCTGACCAATGTCGGGATAATCGGCGAGGGCGTTGATATTCCAGCCATAGAATGCGTGGCGTGCGCGGCGCCGACGATGAGCCGAAGCCGTTACGCGCAGATGGTTGGCCGTGGCACAAGACCGTTACCCGGCATCGTGGATGGATTGCCGGACGCTCAATCCCGAATCAACAGTATCAAGGAATCCAGTAAACCGAATGTTCTTGTGTTGGATTTTACCGGAGTAAACGCGCATCGGCACAAGCTCGTTACTGCAATCGACATTCTTGGAGGCGCAACCAGTGATGAAGCAAAAGACCTGGCGTTGCGAATATCCGAGAATGAATCCAAGGAACGGAACCTGCGCGAAACAGTTGAAGCCGCTGAATTGCGAGCCAAGGCAATCGCGGAGGCCCGGGCGGCGCGCGCCAGGGCCCAAGTTCAGGGCATCAAGGCCGCCGCCACGGTGTCGCTGCATTACGTTGATCCATTCGATATGTTTAGGAAACGGGCCGAAAAATGGAATGGTTACAGGCAATACCCGAAACTGAGCGAAAAGCAGAGAAAGATTCTCGCGAGCCGCGGGCACGATCCCGACAGCATGACCTTCGAGGAAGCCAAAGGCACAATCGCCGCGATATTTGGCGCGTCCAGCAAGCAACTTGCTGTCCTTTCCCGCTCTGGCTATTCCACGGAAGAAATCAATGGCATCGCAAGATGGGAGGCGAGTAAACTCATCGACCAACTTAAAGCTAACGGCTGGAAAAGAAACAATGCATCACAATTGGCAAAGAGTTAATCGCGCCAATCCCTGTCCGGTATGTTCCAAATCGGACTGGTGCATGATTTCGCGGCACGATGCTGTCGCAATCTGCGCCAGAATACAATCGGATCGGCGAGCCGGCGATGCAGGCTGGTTACATAGGCTCAATGGGAACCATTGCCGCAAGCCGGCGAGCGCGGTGGCGCAGCCTTTGCCAGAAACAAACGCCGGGCAATATGTCGAGATGCACAAATGCGGTATTCAACGAATTGCGCCATTGGCTGCCGAGTTGGGATTGTCAGTGGACTCCTTGTTTAACATCGGCACTTTCAGAACGCATGATGACGCCTGGGGTTTTCCCATGCGAGATGCCGAGCGCCGAATCACGGGGGTCAGGCTACGGTATCCAGGCGGCATGAAACGTTCCTTGAAGGGCGGTCGCGATGGATTATTCATTCCAACTGGCGCCGTGGATGCGAGTTGCTGCATGATAACAGAAGGTCCAACAGATTGCGCCGCCGCGCTTGATCTGGGCTTCTATGCTGTTGGCCGGCCATCATGTCAATCGGGCAATAGAATCGTGCAACAATTCATCGCCGGGAATAAGATCAAACGAGTTGTGATTGTCGCCGATAACGACAAGCCAGGCATAGAAGGCGGGGAACGATTGCAAGCCATGCTGGGTGTGCTGAGTGTAATTTATGTGCCGCCAGCAAAGGACTTGCGCGAGTTTGTGAAGATCGGCGGCACGCATCGAGTTATTCAGGCAGCCATAAACGACATGATTTGGGATGGAAAAAAGGCAACCTATGGCAAACGAACAGCGGGATAACAGCGGCATTCTTTTCGTGAACAAACCCAAGTATCCAAACCAAGCCGCGCTGCTGGTGGCATCGGAGATTCTCGGCTATCTCCGGCCTGTGTCCACGCGCATCGAAATCGCGGGATCGTTGCGTCGCGGAAACGAATTGGTCGGCGATGTCGAAATCGTCTTCGTACCGATTCTGGGAACAAAACAGAACCACGAGAGCTTGCTCCCTGAACCGATCTTGGTGAATCTCGCCGACGAGACCATTGCGACCTTAATCGCGAACGGCATTCTCGCGAAACGATTGAACAAGAACGGCCGGGAATCCTTCGGCGAGAAGAACAAACTCATGACGTACGTCGCGAGCGGTATCCCCGTCGATCTTTTTGCAACCAATCTGGAAGCATGGTGGAACTACCTGGTTTGCCGGACAGGGGGCGCCGAAACCAACGTCCGAATTTGCATGGCCGCCAAACACCGGGGTCTTAAGTGGCACCCATACGGTTCAGGCTTTACGGACTTGCAGACAGGCATCAGGCTTGAGGCCCACTCCGAGCGCGAGGTATTTGCAATCGCCGGCTTAAAATTTCTGGAACCCTGGGAACGCCATTGACAACCCATCGGCGATAGGCTAAGTTGCCGCCCCATGAGCATACTCGACAGTCCAAACCCAAAGGCCGCCTGGGCCGAACAAGCCCGCCGCGCCGGCTCCACGATCACCAGGAAAAAGTCGGCTGCGTCCCGTCGCAACGGGAAACAGAACGCGCGCAAAATCGGGCGCGCGATCAAGCGGGCGTGGGCTGAGGGGCGATATGACGCGCTTCGAAAAAAGGTTGAAAATAATATTTGACAGGACTATCGGCGATAGACTAAGGTTCGATCATGAACGAACAACTATAAAGGAAAGGACCAAGACCGTGCACCACAAATGGGAAATAGGACCGTCAACCCCGTGGGGATCACTCGGTCTCCCACCATCAGCGGCAGGCACGTTATACAGATGTGTGCACTGTGGCCTCACCGCAACCGACCGCTACAACTCTGGCAACCCTGGTCTCCGTGCCGGCGTCATCGAGGCCGGTGGGGACCCAGACCGTTGCCCCTCAGCACCACAGGAGGCGCCTAGTGACCGCAAGACCACAACTAATGGCCGCGGTTGAGAAGCACCGCGAGAAGACTACGGGACAGAAAACGGCAGAACACACAGGAGGAACAGGCGTATGATAACAACAACTCAACCCAAGCCAGCAACAACGTTACCAACACAACGTCCACGAGACCACTACGACCACGCCGTGGATTACCTGACACAGCGCCCAGTGGAGATTCCTGTTGCGTGGGGTGAACCAATTGATCATGTCGCTGGATGCCTATTCCAGTTTGTATCCCCTTCTGGTGGACCTGTAATTGACAAGTGTTGTTTTGGTTGCCTGACACAAATCAGAAAGGGCCTTGCACAAGCCTACACGCCGGAACTAACCGACCTCATCCGCAACGATGAACGAATCCCATCAAGTGGATATGAAATAAAACCCGCACACCTTCCGCTGTTTGCGGATTACCAACGCTTGATTGACCAGGAGTTAGGTAGAAAGGTTTAGGTCTGGCATGCACACAATACCCATAGCTATCTTGGAGTTTCAGGATGGCGGAAAAGCTATCTGGATACACAACAAGCAAGGCTCAACTGTGCTGAGAATACAATGCACTGGCAAAGTGCATATAAAGCAAGGGTGTGAAAATCTTTGCGCCCATGCCGATATTAACGTGCCGGGAAACATTGAAATCTGCATTAAGTGAATTGAGAGGCGCGCTCTCTTTGGACATAGAGCCGCGCGATGATGATTTGTATTATCGAGATAGGGATTGGTAACAAAATAGAAAGGCACGACAATGAATGACCAGGAATTAGCATATAAGCTAAATGATATTTACACTTGTTCGAGAAGTGGTTACGCATGGCTAGACGTAGCACAAAAAGCACGAGAACTGTTGCAACCGTCGCAATGGATTCCCACGGCAGAGAGGTTGCCAACTGCCGTGGAAGCCGATTATTGTGGCTGTGTGCTGGGCTTAAATTATCACGACCGCAACGGACATTATGTCAAGTCAGTCCAATACACGTTGGTTACAAAGGAGAGTTGTTTCACCTATTGGCTATCTATTCCGCCCAGACCCAAGTCAGAGTTCAAACTGAAGCCCGGCAGTTGGTGGGTTGTGGAAGTTTCAACCACCCATGGTAACTTAACCACTGTCGTATGCATATCGCCTAGCGGTGATACTATTTGTGCTGGTGGCGTGCCGTGCGGCTCGTCATTGCTGGCGGTCAAGCACTGGATTCGCGAGATCAAACTGGAGGATTGATGCCACGCTGGAGCGTTCATGATTACCAAGCTTATATCTCAAGGCGGATGCTTAAGGATCATCGTACGGGAACCCGTGCCGAGCCTCAACCGGCTGTTCGCGATGAACCACTGGGAACGAAAGCGACTCCGAGATCGAATTCACCGCGCTATCGGATTGTCGTTGTCAGCTATCGGCGGCGATTATGCGACATCGACAATTTGGCCGGGAAATTCCACGTTGACGGATTGCGGTACGCCGGTGTCATTCCCGACGATAACCCGGCCATCGTCACCGAATACGCGGTCCAGCAAGTCAAAGTCGCGACGAGAGGCGAGGAAAGAACGGAGATAACCTTGGAAAGGAAACCATGAGCGACAAACAAACCATAAACAAAAAAGAAAGGTACCCATGCAAATAAGACAAGGTGACGTGCTCATCGAGAGGATTGATGCAATCCCCGATGGAGCCAAACTGCAACAAAACCAAAAAGCCATTCTGGCACGAGGCGAGGCTACTGGGCATGCCCATACACTAATCGGCAATCTAGCGACGCACAGTGTTGATGGTCTTGCAACCGTTTTCGAGGTGCGTGAGGCGATGGCAATGCTCACGCACCAGGAACACGCGAAAATCGAGTTGGAACCCGGAATATACCGGGTGGTGAGACAACGTGAATACGCGGAGGAAGCCCCGCGAAATGTTCGGGACTGACTATGAAAATTAAATCGCTTACAAAAGAACAGATCGCCAGATTTCCAGAGTTCGTCCAGAAATGGACGCAGATTGGACTATCGACCGAGCCTGCTAACCGACGGGAAGCAGAAATTGGTATTACCGAAGCCTACCATGTTGCAGGTTTGGAGAAACCGATGATCGTCTGGTGTGGTTCCCCGTTGGCGCAAGGACTCACCAGGGCCTTAGTATTCAACTTGGAAAAGTCAGGCCTACAGATCGCGGCCAGCGTGAGGGCCAGCGTGGGGGCCAGCGTGATGGACAGCGTGTGGGCCAGCGTGATGGCCAGCGTGTGGGACAGCGTGGGGGACAGCGTGATGGCCAGCGTGAGGGACAGCGTGTGGGACAGCGTGATGGCCAGCGTGGGGGCCAGCGTGAGGGACAGCGTGAGGGACAGCGTGTGGGCCAGCGTGAGGGACAGCGTGTGGGCCAGCGTGAGGGACAGCGTGGGGGACAGCGTGATGGCCAGCGTGGGGGACAGCGTGTGGGCCAGCGTGAGGGACAGCGTGGGGGCCAGCGTGAGGGACAGCGTGAGGGACAGCGTGGGGGACAGCGTGAGGGACAGCGTGTGGGCCAGCGTGAGGGACAGCGTGAGGGACAGCGTGTGGGACAGCGTGTGGGCCAGCGTGTGTGGGCAACATGATGCCGGCTGGTTGTCCTTTTATGATTTTTTCAGAGTCGCGGCGGCGCTCGATACAGAAACTAACAAGCTCTGTGGCATTCTTCGTGTCGCGCAGTCCGCTGGTTGGTGGTTGCTACACGAAAAAATATGTTGGGTTGCTGAGCGGCATACCACGTTAAAACGAGACGACCAGGGCAGACTGCATTGTGAGACTGGCCCCGCCGTCCAATACCCGGACGGTTGGTCAATTTACGCTTCACATGGAGTTCGGCTACCGTCATGGATCGTGGAGCGTCCCGTCGAAATTAGCGTCGCGAACATCGACAGCGAAAACAATGCTGAAATTCGCAGGGTGATGATTGAGAAGTTTGGACGCCAGCGATGGATTAAAGAAAGTGGATCGACACTGATTCACTCTGACGATTTCGGGGCACTATTCCGGCGCCACTTCCCAGACGGTCGAGAGGATGTGTGTTTCGTCGAGGTTATCAATAGTACACCAGAACCAGATGGCTCGTTCAAAAATTATGTTTTGCGAGTCCCGCCTGGGATGCGGACTGCTAGACAAGCCGTAGCGTGGACATTTAATCTCGACGCGGAACAGTACGCGCCCGCTATTGAAACATGACAAACGGCACTCCAATAACACCCGGCACACGACGAATCTCGGAACTGATCGACGCGCACGTTAAGCATTGGGAACCCGCGCTCAAGAGCCGATCATTGGCCGACGAACTGCGCAACGATGTTTACGATCTGGCCGAGCGCATCATACGCAACCTGCGCGAAGGGTTGGAGAAGGAAACGAAATGAGTGAAGAACCTAAATGGTCAACTCATCACATGTGCGTGGACATCAAAGGTGCGCTCCGCCGGACTGACAGGGAACTGCGGCGGCTGTTCACAACCGATGGCGCTCACGAGAAATCCGGCAAGGTGGTGAGAGACTGGCTGAAACTCCAACTTGTCCAAGGTAAGCGGGTGCTGCCAATGGGCAAGAAGTGCGAAGGATGGAGCGATGTGGACGGATGCCCCGGACATCCGAGCAAACCTAAGAGCGAGTCGCCGAACAGCGAAGTTGGGCCAAACTCGCAAGGAAAGGAAACGAAATGAGTGAAGCGAAACTAAACGAACCGTCGATGCCCTGCGGTTGTCCATCCGCTACGATTCCGACTACGCTTGAGCTTGAGGGTCTTGAAGGTCCGGAAGCGGTCCAAGGCTACACCTGCAAATGCGGGCATTCGTTCTACAGCGAACCACGTTCGCCGAACAGCGAAGGTGGGCCAAACTCGGAGAGAAAGGAATGAAATGACCAAAACTGAATTATCATTCGACATTATGCAATTCGTGTCCGTGGATGAGTCGCGACCTCAAATCATGCAACCGATCCACTACGGCGGTAGTCTCTATGCCACGGACGGGCGAATCGCGCTTGAGATTCCAGGCGCTGGCAAGAAAATCACACGCTCAAAATTTGGTGAAAGTGCCAGGAAAATAATCTCGGATGCACACGAGAACTTCCGAGACCCGACGCGGCCACCTGCGGATTTCCAAAAAACAAAATGGGCGGACTGTGACTGCGTGCATCCGCATAAGGGTCCGCGCCTGTCGTGCCATCTGTGCGATGGGACAGGCAAAATTGAATCTGCATTCGGAACGGACTGCGGTAATCACAAGGTCTTTTCGATTTACTTGGAGAAGCTTGCGCTGCTACCGAACGTTTGGTGGGATGTAAGTACGGATTATGGCACTGTTATTCCGTTCACGTTCGAGGGCGGGCGCGGCGTGGTAATGGGGATGCGAAAGGCATGAAAGTATGATGATTGCAACAATGACGCTCGAACAAGAAAAATGGATGACTAGCCAAGTTAAGCCTTGCCCGGAAGTATTAGTGCTCGCCTACGCCGGGACCAGCCACAAGGAATGGAAAATAGTGACGATGTGTTCCATTGTGGAATACTGGAAGGTCGCCGATTGGGAAGCTGCGGTTAAACGCAGGTATGCCTCAGCGACGCTGATCCGCATTTACATGCTTGATGGCGCAACCGGGCCAAACTCGGAGAGAAAGGAATGAAACTATGAACATAATGTGGTGGGGATACCTGCATCAAAATGGAAGCATCCAAGTGAAGCGGTGGTTTGGCGATCACAAAGACTATACCGAGGACTGCTACGGAAACGATTTCGTAGTTGAGGTCGTACCGCCATTCGTGGCGGATTCGCGCGAGGAGGCCGTCGAGGTTATCAGACAACGACTGGCAAAAAAAGTATGATGACTAAATTCCTTACAGGAAAACCACGCAGCCTTGCGACTCGGACAAAACTATCCGCTTCCAAAATTGGTAAATCGCAGAATGTCGGGACTTCTAATCCAGGAGCCAAACTTACGATTGATCAAGTGCGCGAGGCCCGCAACAGACTTGCTAATGGTACGACACAACGATCAATCGCAAAATTGTTTGGCGTTTCGTTCACGGCGATATGGAAGATTGCCAACGGTTTGAAATGGGGGAGCGTCACATGAAACCGCTAGCGGTAGATTTGTGCTGCGGTTTGGGTGGATGGTCGCACGGTTTATTGGCCGAGGGTTGGAATGTAGTCGGATTCGATATAGAACAGCACGTCTATGGCGAAGATCGCTACCCTGCACAACTCGTCTTGCAAGATATTCGCACCATTGACGGCAGACAATTTCGCGGAAAAGTCCAACTAATCGTTGCCTCGCCTCCTTGTCAAAAATATTCTTACATGGCGATGCCTTGGACGCGAGCCAAGGCTCTGGCGGCTTGGTATCGTGATTCCGCGCACCCTGAACGCATCGCTGAACTTAATGCATTATTTGACGCCTGCGTTCGTATTGGCCGGGAAGCCGAGTGCCCGATCGTCATAGAAAATGTACGAGGGGCACAACCGTGGGTTGGACGATCTCGGTGGAACTACGGAAGTTATCACTTGTTTGGCGACGTGCCGGCGCTAATGCCGATTGTCACGAAAAGACGCATGAAATTCCAATGTCATTGCGGGCCAAGGACGTATAGTGATCGGGAATACCACCGCCTGGGAGATGGCGTAAAGCAACACAAATCAGGCCGTGCTTGGTTCGCTGATCCTGACTCAATCAGTGGCAGAACATCATCCAAGATCAACGCCCGCAAGGCCACGGCCGCCATGATCGCCAAAATACCATTCGAGCTTGCGCGGTATATTGCAAGAGTCTGGAAGCCTAAACTCGCCGTCATAGCAATCGCTGTCATGCTGTTCGCGAACCAAGTCCAAGCTGTGTCCGACGCCGCTTTCCTCTACGCCCTGGCGCAGATCGAGTCCGGGAACAGGGACGGCGCCGTGGGGTCCGCCGGCGAACTGTCCCGGTTCCAGATCACGAAGCTTGCCTGGGGCGAAGTCACAACGAAACCGTTTAAGCTCGCAGCAAACCGTTACGAAGCCGAACCCGTTGCGCTCAAGATCAGGGCGCTCAATCGCCGCCGTTTCCTGGCTGTGCTGAAACGCGAGCCGTTGCCGTGGGAGGAATACGCGGTTTGGAACGGGGGCCTGCGCGGGTTCCAACGCGGCGTCCCGACGTGGCGCAGGAAAAGGGCCGAGTGGTTTGAGAACTTGGTGGAGGAATGGGAATGACCGCATCCGATCAATACGAAGTCTTGGCAATCCAGTTTCGCGACATCCCTGATGCAGTCAACCGTCGCAAACGTTATCGTGTGTTCGAGACCAGGGCTTACAAACTTGGCGACAAAGCAGACCTGCAATCGGCTGTTAAAGAACTATGCGGCAGGGCCAGAAAACACGGTCTGACAGAGAAGGAAATCATCAAAATGTGTAGAGTTAAATTGCCCGCTCAAAAAACATGAACCCGTTCCCTTGCCTATTCTTGTCGCCACGCACTTCTTCCAGAAACTTCCAACCCGGTCGTTCCCCAGACAGTAATCCTAATTCTTGAATGGCTTTGCGAACCTCGATGCCGCGTCCTGAATGCGGCTGAATATGTCCGCCCTGATCCTCTTCACAGGCATCGTGGAAGGCCACGATGCATCCGCGTTTCGTCAATGGTTCCAATCCGCAAAACGTTTTCGTCACGCAATCTAAACAGTGGCAGGAATCTATAAGCGCGAAGTTTACCAAACATTCAATGTTTGCTGGATTTGTCGAGGCCACGATGACTTCTATGGCAGTGGAATCTCTTTTAGCTATTCCATACCAACATTTGCTTGGGATTCGCTTGATGAAATCCGATGGAACGAAGTATGCTGCGCCTAAAATATCGTTGCCCACTGCTGCCCATTTCCCCAATCGAACGCTCATTAGCTTGTCGATCACCGAGAAAAACGTGTCGCCTTTTGCTACTCCAAATTCTTGATACAGAAAACATGGATGCATGGCTCCAATAATGGCTTTGTCGAGCATGGCCTCGAATACCGATTCCGTGCCGGCCATGTTAAATCCGAGTTGCATTATTGCCAGACCTCCCACGGCAGTCTGTATGTCGGAACCTCTGTCGGGCGCCTCGCGTATCTGTGCAGCACAAATCTCCTGGCTTCAAGTTTCTCTTGCGCTATGGAATCCACTAAAATCGAGAAGCATGAATCAATGCAATGTATCTCATCGGCGCCCAATAGCATTCCATAATAATCGAAAATGCTGGCCGTCACGCCTGGCGTAACACTGAAAACGTTATCGAGATTCCCTCTGTAAATCGCGTAACCCCGGCTTTGATCTTCGTGCATGAACACATAGGGCTGATCCGCCGCCTTGATTTCCGTGGCGCCGTTTCTCACAACAGCAAAATCCTGCCAACGCTTGTCAAATGGCACCCCAGCCTGTTTGTAGAATTCCTGATCGAATATCTGCGAGTTGAAATTTCCTGGTCCGCCCTGACCAAGCCTTAACCCTTCCCAATTGCCTTTAATCGTTCGCTTGAAAACTTCATCGGCTTCATCATCGCCTGTAACCGGTTTCACAAAGACATTGCCTAGATCGTGGAGCATAAATGCCACGGAGGGCGTATTGTGCTCTTTACAGAGCAGATTAACCGTATCGTATTTCGTGGCGCGCTCCCTCACAATGGCATTGATGATGAGCATATCGCCCAGGCCCAAATGTGGTCTGATGATTAAATTGTGCATTACATCTCGATGGGTATTGCCCGCCAATCGTCGTCTCTCGGATATTCATTCCCATTCACGTCATACACCCAAACTTCACCAACGAACCTGTGCCCATCGCGTTTGCCTGGAAACGATCGCGCGTTCGGATATTCATGGGGCAAAAACGAGGTGTGAATCATGGTCTTGCCACTTATCCTTGGCCAAACGAAAGCAGCAAGAAAATTCTGGTCATCGTCATGGCCGCTGTATCGTCTATCTTTCTGTTGCCGTTGCCATGCCTGGATCAATCCAAGCATGTTGCCGAGAATACCGGGTTTGCATCCCCACATGCCACCATTCAAAGCCCGCCCAGTATGAGCAGGATGATCTATCATGGCGTGAGCCGCAAAATCAGAGTCGAGCCATTCCCGAACAGCGCCGGCTTCCCTTTGGCTCAACCGGCTGTCGGCATCCCTGATGATGAACGGTGAATCTGGATCGGTGTCGGTAACCATAAATCTGGCGAACATTGGCGGAACACCCCTTGGAATATCTCGAATGATCCCGCCAAAACCCTCGATGCCATTCATTATGTTTTCGGGAACGTCAACGCACCAGAACACGGCGCGCCAGCCGGGATAATGCAGCTTGGCAGCAATTGCATTCGCTATGGCCCCCAGGGTGTAACGATGATCGCTCCCATACAGCGAGTAACTGATTATACCTTTCTGCGGTTGAGAATTCGCCATAAGACCTCGTTGCTTTTGACTCCATGAAACGCGAAGGCGCCGCCGGCCAAGGCTTTGTCCAGGCCCGAGTAATCATTGGGTTCAATGGTGTTCCTGCTGAACGCCCTGCCATCGGCCAGAAGATCGTCCGTCGGCACGCCAGAAATTTCAATGGCTCGACCCAATAGCCGATCCCAAAAACCGTTCTCGGCATCATCACGCGGCATTGCCTCGTTGAGTTGATGCAAAATATATTTCGTCACCATGAATGGCGGATGAACAAAGATGTGGCTCTGGAATCCAGGTCCTGGTTCGCCGTCGAAAAACATGGGGCCAACAAGAGCGTTCTTCGTCGCCGGCACCTGGAACAGCAGCGAATCGTATTCGCCGATGATAAACCTGTCATAATTGAGTTTCTCCAGGTGTTGCAAGGTCGCCTTGAATCTTGCCCCGGCCTGAGGACCATGATGTGCGGGGCGCCCAATGCCAAGGACACTCCGACCGACATTGGGAATGCTCAATACCGGAGCCTGAATGATGATGTCCAAGTGAAGACTCTCCCAGATCGGCAAATGCCGTTTCAAGGTATTCTCAGCCGCTTTATGGGCCATGATGACGCAGAGATCAGACATGTAACAGTCCTGGTACGTGTTTCCATTTCGGCGTCAATCCATGTGGCGTCATTGCTCCATTTGGGAAATGCACGGCAGCGGCTTCCTTCCAGTTCTGTTCGCCGTGAGACAGTACGTTCATCGCAGCCTTGAATATTCCTCGATCATGCCAGCCCTCGAGTACGCATTGATCCGAGACATGCGGAGCCTGATCGCCATTGGTTTGCTTGGGTTCATAGCCGGCAAATTCCAATGCCATATTTTCGAACAACAATCCCGGCCCGCCAACGAGGCATGGCACATGCCATTGATGCACGGTAAGTTCTTCCTGGTTCGATTCAAACACTTTGCCGGGCCAATGCTTTGTAGGCAGGCAATCGTAATCCGACATGAAACAGAAATCGTCGCGCATGACTCCAACGGCGAGCCAACGCAGGAAACAGGCCAGGTCATAATCCCGGGGATTGATCGAGGGCAATTTCCGATATGCCTCAATGCATAGCTGAAATAGCGGGCTTCGGCTCGCCACTCTTTCATTCAAAACAACGGGTTCCAGACCTTGCTCGCGCCATGCGTTTGTCCAGAGACAAATCAATTTCCGTTCATCAATGGAATTGATGTCCGGCAATGCCTTGAAATAGGTATAGATTTTTATGTTAGTAGCGGGTTTTGTGGCATTCACAGTCAGGGTCATGGACATAGGTTTGCCCGTGTCTATCTTTCACACGGAAGACGATGTATTGGTGGTTGCGATATTTCATGTCGTGGATTTGTAGCTTTTCGTGTCTTGACGAGCAGCCCGATAAAATCGAGTAGCCCGCATACAAGATGATGCACGAAAAAATCGTTAGCGCAACGTATGCCTTGATTCTTTGGCGAGTGTTCAGGATTCCTTGTTGCATATCGAACGCTGGATTGATTATTTGGGGTAATGCGGTCCATGCCCCTTTGGAACAATCCTGCTTTCGTCCATCTTAAACCTGATCTGACCGCACCAACAACATTTCTCCTCGAATTGCGGTGGATCGGTGACTCGCACAATTCCAGTGGGATGATAACAATGTCCGCCGAGGTTCACACACGGCTTTCTGAATATATTGTCCTCAAGGCTGGGCATCGCTTTTGACCTGGTGTATCGCCACGACTTCATTGTTCCTCAGCATGTTCAACCTGTATTCTTCCGTGGTCAAAACATTGCCGTAACTCGAAAACATACGATCCAAATGTGACACCATGAAATAGCTGTTCTCCTCGAATTCCCGCCAGAGCCGCAATCCGATCTCCATGTCCCAGGCTCCAGATAACGCCGATGTCTGAATCGTTTTGTTGAGATCAAACAATTCGCTGATGGCTTGCACGTCCAGAACCGATAGCGAGCCATTACTGAATATGCACGATCCCGAGTTGTCGGCGCCACCTTTCCAACCGTAAGTCGGTATCGGGATGTTCTTTCTTCGATTTCTCCTCACGACCTCTTCCCACCGTTTGGCAGCCACCGGATTGCCGTTGCAAGGATTATAAATCACCATTGATCCCCCCATGACAGCGGCTTTGCCAGAGGCAAAGAATTCATCGAAAATCATTTCATCCCAATCCTGGCAACCAACCCTCGAATCCTGTTCTATGTAAATGATATGCGTGTATCCCTGTTGCTTTGCAATTCTCATCGCGGTGAAGAAAATGAGATTGTTCACCGCCCACTTCTTTCCGCCACGCCTGGCTTGCTCAGGGTTGCCAACGGGTATCATGCCATCGTATTTGTGATCTGAATAAAGAACCAAAGGATAGCGAGCCGGGAATTTTCTTAAATTGTCCTGGAAGACAGCCGGATGGAATTTCCCGGGCGGCGACACGTAGGCAAAGGTTCCCAGTTGCATATCAACGTTTCGCGTTTATTGCTCGCAGCTTCCTTCTATTTGCCCGCAGCCGTTTCGCCGTCATCTTGCTGCCACCGCGCCTGGAAAGCCACCGCTGATAATCCTCCGCGGTAGCCTCGACCGTCGAAGCCCGGCGATGTCTATTGGCAATCCGGGCCGCCGTTGCTCTGTCATAAATATCGGCGCCGAGCCTCGACGTTGCCGGTTTTGGCGGTTTCCCGGCAAACCATAGATCGCTATCATAATCGAAAACCATGTGGGTCCGCTTCACGTGAGGATTTTCCAGATTACCCAAATCGGGAGCAGAATCACAAACAGAACCCACGCGAATGAAAGCGCCAGCCAGAATGCGCTCAATGCCAGCAGCAACAATCTTGCCAAGGCATCAATCGGCACCATTAGAATTTGAATTAATCTGTTCAATTCGCCGTCATCTTACACCCAACCTGCTCGGGTGCAAAGATTTTTCTTGCACAAAATGATTTTAAGGGCAATATTGCGTTACATGCCCAAAACATCCAGCGACATCGCCAGGCAAAAGAATCTCGAAGACGCCTTGTCTCATTACACCACCCTCATCGGGGAACACGCCGATAGCGTTCAGATTTTCGCTTCCCTAGCCTGCGAAGACGGGTCCGAAGCAACCTACATCAATCGTGGGTCCGGCGATTATTTCATTCGGGTAGCCTCGGTTGACCACTGGCTCCTTGAACAAAAAGAGTTTCAGAAAATGCTGGCTCGAAAGAAAGCTCTTGGGCAGCTAGGGGGAGACCATGGTTGAACACGGCCAAATCCTCGGCACCCAGCCGTTCGGGGCGTTGTTGACGAAGCTCGCCCAAGAATCTGATACCATAGTCGAGATCGGCGCCATGTATGGCAAAGGATCGACGCTCTGTCTTTACGCCGGGATGATCGGCAATAAACATCCAAAGTTGTTGGCGTTAGAATCAGATCGAGACCGATGGGAAGCACTTTCCAAACGGTTCCACTTCATCCCGGAAATCATCCCTATATACGGCGCCATTGTCCGACCCGATCAATTCAAGCCCTTCGATCCCGTCGATAGCGCCGTTCAACACCGCGAAAATTACGATGAAGACATCCGAAATGCCGACAAAGCGCCCATGGTTCTCGACATCATTCCGGCTCACATTGATCTCTTGCTCCTAGATGGCGGGGATTGGTCAAGTGACGCCGAATTTGACTTGCTTTGGCAGCGTTGTAACATCATTGCCCTGGACGATACCAATGCCAGCAAATCCAGGAAAAACCATAATAACAGAGACAAATTGATCCATGCAGGTTGGCAGACCATTGGCGATGATTTGAATGACAGAAATGGATGGTTTATTGCAAGCGCAACGGGCGGTAGTTGCTGAGTATTCACCCGTTATTTTGGCCTACATAGCCGTACATCATCCAGCCGATTACAAAGAATCCGAGATTCAAGCCAAACTTTTAATCAACTCAAGAAATTAACTATGCAGAACGGCGATATCAAATGGGACCTCGGCAGGCAGGATGAACGGCATGCCAAACATCAGGAAAAAAAGATCAAACGCCGTATCGGCGACATCTATCGGGAATGGAAAAAAGAGTTCCTATCAACGCCGAAGACCGAGCAACAAGTCCTGGATTATCTCGACATCCTGCGGCAACGCATGGAAACCGTTGCCGTCGAAATCCCTGAATATCGGGAATTCACCATTGATCTCATCAATGATTGCATGGCCCGATTTCACGCGGACCAAATTACAAGGGCCAATGTCATCACTCAATACCTGCCTCAATACGCCAAAGCCGAGCCTCAAACCGCGAGTTTTAAAACTCAAGTTGCCTTTGAATCCATCGCCTTCGTCAAAACCTACAAGGACCGGCCCGACTTCGTCGGCTTCGTTCAAAATGGGAATTTCGTTAATGCCTTCTTTTCCACGGGGGAATGCATCGTCATAGGGAAAATCACGTCTTCACTCGGGTTGGACCGTTACCCAACCATGGGAGATCTAGAAAGTCAGCTTGGGGCGGCGCCCGATTCTGGAAAGGCCCCGGCGCCGATACCTGGCACTGGGTTTCCTGAGTCGCCCGATGGGTCCCCTGGCGAAAACTGAGCGTCGCCGTGACAACCCTCTGCTCGTGTATCGAGGCGCAATCATGGCCAAGGCCGGTACACTCGCAAATTCATCTTCCTTGGCAAAACTGGTTTTTCTCCCCAATAAATTCGCGGCGCGACTGAATTTACGCTCCACACCCTCCACCAAAGCCCTTTGGTCTGCCCCTAGCTTGCCCATAAACGCGCTACGTTGGCTTTGGGAGAGCTTTTGTCGGAATGCCCTGCTGTATGGGTTCCTGCCAAGAA
>Ga0214471_10000145_pt1 | contig 68836 bp, 59 predicted proteins | sample RVTome_5_FD_207665 | JGI IMG/M metagenome (GOLD analysis project Ga0214471, IMG submission 207665) | Soil microbial communities from uranium-contaminated site in the Upper Colorado River Basin, Wyoming, United States - RVT142D155 | ecosystem: Environmental > Terrestrial > Soil > Contaminated >... | reverse complement strand
CGTCGCCCGACCATGGGACGTTTCATCGCCACCATCCGTAGGGGCGACGCTTGCGTCGCCCCTACCGTGCCGTTCGCTGTACCACCACGGTCCGTCGCCCCACCGCGGTCCGTTCGCCCGACCACGGGACGTTTCATCACCACCATCCGTAGGGGCGACGCATGCGTCGCCCCTACCGTGCCGTTCGCCATACCACCACGTCACCGTCCGTGGGGGCGACGCGGATTTTCCGTGTCGTCGGACCATCGCGCGGGATTCCGGGCGATGTATTCGCGGATACGGTTCAGGGACGCGATATCGCGAATGACGTGTTCGTAATAATTGCGCTGCCAGACCCATGCGCCCGGGGTGCCGCGTAACTGGTTGATCCGTTTGGACACGGCAGACTTGTACGATCCGACGATGGCGCCAATGGAACGTCGCGATGGGCCCGACGGCCGACGCGGTTGCGGGGCGGGCGACGCACGCGTCGCCCGCTCCGGGATCACGATGATCCCATGGATGTGCCGTGTCCCCATCTCGATGGCGCGGCCGCGTATGAACACCTGCTCGATGGTGGTCCGGACGTCCATCGGATCGCCGTCGGCGATGAACAGGTTGGCCACCTTCCCGGCCTCGAGCGTCCCGACCTCCTGGTCGATACCCAGGATCTGCGCCGGCCACAACGTCATCGCGCGTAGCGCCGTTTCCTCGTCGAGGCCATGGGCCACCGCCATCTGCGCGTGGTACGGCAGGTTGCGCGCGTTGGCGGCGTCGCCGGTGGAGAACGCGAACTTCACGCCGGCCCGGGCGAGTACCGACGGTTGCGCGTAGATCGCATCGAAGGGGTCCTCGTCCTCGCCGGGGTTGGATAGAATGCTCCCGAGGATCACGGGGACGTTCGTTGCCGCCAACGAGTCGGCCACCTCCCACGCGGCGCGGCCGCCCACGATCACCGCATCGAGGCCAAACCGCTCCGCCGTGTGCACGGCGCTCATGATCTCTTCCGCCCCATTGGCCGAGAACGCGACCGGCATCTCGCCGCGCATGGCGGGGACCATCGCTTCGAGCTGGCGGTCGACGGCCGGCAACGTGCCGCGCGCCTTCCGGTCGGCATAGCTGCGCGCGGCTTCGAAGTAGTCTCCTAACTCGCGGATCTGCTGCTCGGCGCGGCGACGCTGTTCCTCGAGCGACAGCCGCGGCCCACGGGAGAAAAACCCGCCCCCACCTGCTGCGCCGAACTGGGGATACTCCACCACCAGCATGCCGAGCGGCCGGCGCGCCATCTGCGCCGGTGACCACCCGTCGAGATCAATCACCGTCGCCACACCGGCGATCCGCCCACCGGATGGACTCGATACGACCGTGGTCACCCCATTGACTCGCGTGACCGGTATCAATTCCGAGTGCGGATTGACCGCGATGTACGTCGCGATAGCCGGATTGAAGGTCCCGATCTCGCTGACGTCCTCCCCGCCGGAGACCGAGCTGATCTCGGTCAGGCCGAGGCGCGTATCGGAATCGATCAGTCCCGGATACGCGAACTTGCCGCGCGCATCGATCACCTGTGCGCCGGCGGGGATCGCCACGTTCCCCCCAACCGCGACGATGCGTTCGCCATCGATCACGATGGTGCCATTCGCAATCGGCGGACCGGAGACGCGCACGATGGTGGCGTGGGTGATGACCGTCGTCTGGGCAATCGCCACGCCCGCCACCAGCACCAGGGCGGCACCCGCCGCCGCGACTTGGCTCGTCGTCCGTTTCATCGTACCCCCCCATCCGACGTCACCGGCTCGCGCCGGCGCACGTTGTCACGCAGCTTCGGTGCGGTTTCCTGATCGAAGTAGATCACGCCGTCGATGATCGTCTTGTCGACGCGCGCCCGCGGATCGAACGGGTGGTGGGTCAGGATCACCAGATCAGCGTCCTTGCCTGCCTCGATGCTGCCGATCTGGTCGCCGAGCCCGACGTCCATCGCGGGGTTGAGCGTCACCATGCGCAATGCCTCCTGCTCGGATACGCCGCCGTACTTGATCGCCTTGGCGGCTTCCTGCAACAACCGACGCACGCGCTCGCCGGAATCGGAATTGATCGAGACGCGCACGCCGCGTTCGTGCATCAGCGCCGCGTTGTACGGAATCGCGTCGTACGCCTCCAGCTTGTACGCCCAGCCATCGGCAAAGGTGCTCGCCGCCGCACCGTGCGCCGCCAGTTCGTCGGCCACCTTGTAGCCTTCCAACACATGCTGGAATGTCTTGACCGTGAAGCCGAGCGAGTCGGCGAGGTTCACGAGCATCAGGATTTCGTCGGCGCGATAGCTGTGGGAGTGCACCCCGATCCGTCCATCCAGTATCCCGTCGAGCGTCTCCAAGAAGAGATCGCGCCGGGGCGCCAGGCCTCGGCGGCGGTTGGCCTCGTACGCGCGCCACTCTTCCTGGTACGCTCGGGCGCGCTGGAACGCCTCCGCGATCGAGTATTCGACACCCATCCGCGTGCTCGGGAAGCGGCGCTCACGACCGGGCTGGCCCGCGAAGCGTGATTGTTTGGGGTTCTCGCCCAGCGCGAACTTGATGCCGGGCGGCGCTTCCGGTACGAAGAGCTGCTCGGGTTGGAGGCCCCAGCGGAGTTTGATCACCGCATCCTGGCCGCCAATCGAGTTGGCCGACCCGTGCAGCATGTGGATCGTGGTCACCCCGCCGGCCAACGCGCGCCACAACCCGATATCGTCGTGCTCAATCTCGTCGGCGATGCGCACCTGCGGCGTCAGGTTCTCGGTGCCTTCGTTGATACCGCCTTCGATGGCCATGTGGGAATGCGAATCGACGATCCCGGGAATCACGAACTTGCCGGTGGCATCGATCACCTGCGCGCCGCGCGGCACGGGGAGATCGGCGCCCACCTCCGTGATCTTGCCCTCCCGGATGATTACCGTCCCATCTTCGACCGTGCCGTTCGATGCCGTGAGAATCGTCGCGTGGGTGACCGCAACGACTCGTCCGTGCGGCACCGTCGCGGGCGCGGCCGGCCACCGGGGAAGCGCAACCGGCTCGGCGTCCGCCTCCGCCCGCGCTTGACGGCGGCCCTGCGCGAGCGTACCGCGCGCCTCGTCGGGCGCCGGCACCGGCGCGCGGAATCGCTCGCCGTCAACGAATACCGCTTCGATCGCGGTCGCCTCAGCGAACAGATCTCCGTTGGCGACCACGAGGTTCGCGATCTTGCCCCGCTCGATCGAACCAAGTTGGTTGTCGATCCCCAGGATCGTCGCCGGCGTCAACGTCAACGCGCGCACCGCCGCCGCGGCCGGGAGGCCGGCGTCGATCGCGCGGCGGACCGCGCCGCGCAACGCGGCGGGACGGACCGCACCTCCGCCGGACGTCAACGCCAACACCACACCGGCCGAATCGAGTGCCGCCGCGTTGTGTTCGATGAGCCGGCGCAGCGCCGCGTCGGATGGCGGCGCCTCGTTGCGCGTAAACAGGAAGTTCCGGCCCGTCATCGAGTCCGGTGCCGCGAACGCGAGCGAGACCAGCACCGGACGCTGCTCGGCGGTCAGCAGATCGAGCGTCTGCCAGCCCTCCCCGACCGACGACAGCAGGTAGTTGAGGTCGAACTCACGAGCCATGCCGATGGCGCGCCGGATGGCCCGATCGCTGGGCGCGTCGAAGATCACCAGCCGCTGGCCGGTGGCATACGGCACGAGGGCTTCGGCGTGCGGATCGTAGTCGGGACGGGGCGTCCCACGGGGATTCTGCCGGTACTGTGCTTCGACCACAGCAAGATACTGGGCATCGAGCAGGCTCTGCCGTTCGTAGGCCATGACACCCATCAGCGTCGTCGGGTACCGGCCACGCACCCCCTCGAACCCCATATGCAGGGCGGCGGGGGAGCGGATCAGCATCTCCCCGACATCCCCTCCCGCCAGGTTCACCAGCGCCGACTGGCCGCGGAACGCGCCGCGCGCCGGCGCCACCAATGCGGTCGTGACACCGGCGCTTCGCCATTCCTCAACCGCGTCCGCCGTCGGGTCGAGTTCCTCGAGCACGATCCGTTGCGGATCCAAGCCCTGCCATCCCGTCGTGTCGGGCGCCGCCCCGAATGGCCCGAACGGATTCTGGTTCTGTCCGCCACGGCGCGGGACCGGCAATCCGGCAACCGACGCGAGGTCGATCATACCGGGATAGACCGTCTTGCCCGACAGATCGAGCACCCGCGCGTCGGCCGGAACGGCGATAGTGGCCCCAACGTCGGCGATCAGCCCGTCGCGAATCACCACCGTGCCGCTGGGAATGACCGCGCCGGATACGGTGACGATCCGGGCGTTGGTAAGAGCCCACGTGTCCTGTTGTGCGATGGCCGTGGCCCCGGCGCCCGTCAGCGCGATGACGAGCAGAGGCGCGGCGAACGGCAGGGACGAGCGAAGTCGTATCATGATGAGAACCGATTGGTTTGGGACGGGAGGGAAGCTACGTGCGGATCAACGGGAGGCCAGGTCGAAAGACGGTCATCGGCGGTCGCGGACGGTCAGGAAGGTCGAAGGCGGTTGGGGGCGGACGACCACTTCAGGAACGCCGACGTCCCCACGCGCCGGCGGTTGTGTCCTCCGCGGATTCGTCCGGCGTTCTCCCATCCACGGTGCGGCCCGTACGCCGCATGACCCACAGCCACCCCGCCGCTCCTGTGATCCCGCCGAGCACCGCGCCGATCACCAGCATACCCACGCCGCCGAACAACACCGGCCGCCGTACACCAACCAGTGCACCGAGCCACCCCCCGAACGACGAAGTGGCCCACACGACGAACGGCATGAGCAGCCAAGCACCAACGCGAAGGACGCCGCGGAGTCGCGACACCGCTACGGCCGATGCATGACCGCCGACAACGGGACGTGAAGGATCAACGCGACGGTGAACGCGAGCGCCGCCACCGCGGGATGAAACGGCAGAATCCCCATGGCGGCGGTGATCCCGAACAGAATGACACCGAGTCCGGCCGTCTGGACACCGACCATCAGCGGCTGCGGGTCGCGACCGGACCGCGCGCTGTAGCCCACAACCATCGAACCGAGCCACGCGAGCAACGCCGAGCCCATCCACCACACCGGGATGTACCAGAGACCGCTGCCGCCGCCGATCTCGTCCCAGGTCCAGTGATAGAGGTGGACGGGCCGCAGTGCCGCCGCGTCGAACACGGTAAACACCAGCGCGCCGAGCAGGCCGATCAGGGCGGCCCAGGCGATCCCATCCGCACTGCGCGGCCGGCTGCGCATGGCCGGGAAAAAGCTGAACATCACACCCCCACCCATGATCAACACGGACTGGGTGATGATCTCACCGGTCCCGTCGAGTGACCGGGACAGCAGGGCAAACGCCACCACGCCGATCGTGGTGACGATCCCGAGGATGACGCCGCTCCCAACGATGGTACGCACGTCTGAACGATCGCTATCAGCCGGATGGACGGCGGTTGTCATCAGGAAAGCTCCCGGGCGAGTGATGGCCGCCACAAGTTACCGCCGCATCGGGACGAGTTCAACGGAGCACCGCGCCCGGCTGGACGTAGAACGCCCGGGTTGCCAACGCCGTTTCGCCCGTCTGCCGGTCGGTTACCCGCAGCCGCGCCACGTGCAACCCGTGCGTGCCCTGCGCGATCTCGACGGTCAAACCCATCACGATCGGCCCGCCCCCTTCGGGCACGGCCGCGCGGAAGTCGAGATCGAGTTGGGGGCGCATCCGCTGCACCTCTTCGGCCATCCGGCGGAGTTGCCGCACGCTTACCTTGCCCCGCCCGCTGTCAACGACCTCAAAGGCGACGTCGAGCCGACCTTCCTCCGTCGAGTCGGTATCGATGCCGTACACTTCCCAGTAGAAGTGCACCGGTCCACCGGCCATCACCTGCAGCCCCGGCAGCGCGGTCATCGGTTGGTCCCGCACGAGCCGGCGCGGCTCTTCAACCCGCACCGCTTCCGCCAGGGTCAGATCGGACAGCGCGAACGCCGCCGGCGGGTCGATGGAGAGGACGTAGCGCGCGCGCGCCGCCGCCTCGCAGGCGCGGTCGAGCATCTCGAGCGAATAGACGTACACACCCGGCGCGAGCACGAGGCGGAAGCGGTGCCGCCGCACGCGTGCGGGCGCGGTATCGACCACCGCCCGGATCAGACCGAGCTGCGGCCCGAGCAGAAAAAACCCGACTTCCGGCTCCGACGCCTCACAGGGCGGAACCGCGGGACGGCGCGCGTGGACGTCGACGTTGACCGCGCCGTCCCGGACGTATCGGACGACCTGGTGATCGAACGGCGACATTTGGCGGAAGGCATGCGACACGTATCCGGATATCGCCCTCACGCCCTGGTCGTCGCGCGCCGCCAGCGCGAGATCGAGCGACACGTTGCCGATGTCGCCCCCTGCACGCACCAGCGTCTCGTGCATCCGCTCGTCGAGATACTCGACGTCGATCAGCCCTCCGTTGAACCGCACCACCGCCAGCGGAATGCCGTGCCGCACGATCACCTGCGACTGACTGTACCACGGGATCACCCCGCGGTCGGCGGTGGCGGTCAGGCGCATCGCGGCATCCGCCAGCAGCAAGCGCGCCCGGTGGGCCACACGGCGCGCGTTGTACGGTTCGAGGAACAGTGGCCACGCGACTTGCCAGAACAACGCGGGCGCAATGGTCGCCTCGCCGAGCATTCCCAGCGATGCGTCGAGCGGTTCGTACCAATCCGGGTGCTTGTCCATTTCCCCGTCCGCCAGCCGCCGCTGGTGCGCGAACTCGGCCGCGATCACCCGTACCTCGCTCCGCGCGCGCGGCGTCACCGAGTCGACGGCACGCTGCACATCGCGCAGTGCCGCCGCGCCACCGAGGTACGTCTCGACAACCACCCACGCGCGAGCGGCAAATTCCGAATAGGGCCAGGGCGCGTGCACGGCGCGGCGGAGGTCCGCCCGCAACCGGTCAACGCGCTGGGCCAGCGACGCCCATTACCAGGTCAGGTCGAGATGCGTCGCCGCGATGCGCAGGCCGTGCAACGTGAGCTGCGGCTCGACGGCCTCGATCTCGACCGAGTACGGCGCGATGACCGAGGCGAGTCCGCCGGTCGCCACCACGTGCGGCGTCTCCGGGTTGGGCCATTCGGCCTTGATCCGCCGCACGATGCCGTCCACCAGCTCGACGGTGCCGAACATCACGCCCGCACGAATGCACTCGTCGGTCCGCCGGCCAATCACGCGCGCGGGCGCGACCAGATCGGTCGCGGGGAGCATCGACGTTCGCCGGGTGAGCTGGTCCGCGGCCGTGCGCACGCCCGGCGCAATGACGCCGCCGATGAACCGGCCGTCGCGCGTGATGCAGTCGAACGTCGTCGCGGTGCCGAAATCGACGACAATCGTGTCCCGTCCGTAGAGCGCGGTCGCCGCGAGGGTGTTCACCACACGATCGGCGCCCACGGTGAGCGGTTCCTCGACATCGAGCACGAGCGGCAGCGCGGTGCGCGGCCCGATCTCGATCGGCGCGACGCCGCACGCCTGTTGCACCGCCGCCGAGAACCACTCGGTGACCGGGGGCACGACCGACGCGATGACGGCGGCGCGTACCTCGTGCGTGGATCGGCCCGCCTGGGCGAGATACGCCGTGAGCGCCACGGTCCACTCGTCGGGCGTCCGGTTGGCGACGGTGGTGAGCCGCCAGTTCGCCTCGATGCGTTCGCCCGCGAATAACCCGAGCGTGATTTCCGTATTGCCGATGTCCACCGCCAACAGCATCGTCACCGCCAGTCTCGGTCGTCGCCGTCCGTTCGTGACGCCAGGATCACGCTTCCTCCCGTGACCGCCCGGTGGCCGCGATCGGTCTCCACGACCAGCGCGCCGGTCGCGTCGATTCCCGCGGCCGTGCCCGGCACCGGAGCGGCGAGCTGTCGCCCATGCAGCCAATCGCGGCCGGCATACTCGGCCAGTTCGCCCTCCTCCAAGGTCGGAGTGACGGACAAGAGCCGCAAGCGCGGCGCCAGCGCCTCCAGCACCGCGACGCGTGTGACGCCGGCCTGGAACTCGTCGAGCGCGACCGCCACCGGCCGCAGTTCCTCCGGTAGCGGGCCATGCACGTTCATCCCGATGCCCACCGCCACCCACCCCGCCCCGTTGGACCAGCGCGCCTCGCACAGAATGCCCGCCAGCTTCCGATCGGCCATGACGAGATCGTTGGGCCACTTGAGGCCGACGGACAACCCGACCTCACCGATCGTCCGCGCCACCGCCAGGCCAACTCGCAGGGAGAGGACCGCCGTCTCGACCGGGGACGCGGCACGCACCAGATATCCCAGCCAAATGCCGGTGCCCGGCGGACTGTGCCACGGGCGCCCCTGCCGGCCCCGGCCGCGAGTCTGGCGGTCGGCGAGCACGAGCGTCCCCGCGGGAGCGCCGTCGGCTGCCAGGTCGTGGAGGACGTCGAGCGTACTGGTCACGTCATCGAAACACTCGAGCGCGGGCGTACCCAGCACGCGCGCCAGGTCGTCCGCCGACAGCCCGTCGTAGGCTACCGCGCCAGCGACCATACCACCGTCACGGTGCCGAGCGCCCAACAATACGGCGCGAACCGATGGAAACTCCCTCGCGCGAGCAGCCGCACCAACAGACGAATCGCCCACACACCGGAGATCAGCGCGGCGAGGAAACTCACAAGCAGCGGCCCCGCGTGCAGGGCGCCCACCTCGCTCAGCGCGTCCGGCACTTGCAGCACCGCCGCACCGGCGATCGCGGGAATGGCCATGAGAAAGGAAAACTCGGCGGCTCGCACCGGATCGATGCCGAGCCACATGGCGGCGGTCACGGTCGACCCCGACCGCGAGATCCCTGGCAGGATGGCGCAGGCTTGCGCCACGCCGATCCCGAACGCGCCCGGGAGACGGGGTTCATCCCGCGCGCCCATCGCGGCCCACCGGGTACTCCACAGGATGGCACCGGTCAGGAGAAAATCGACGCCGACAACGCTGACCGAATCGAACACGCGCTCGAAGAAACCCTTGAACAACCCACCGACGATCACGGCGGGTATCGTCGCCACGACCAACAAGCCCATCGATCGCCATGCGGCGGCATCCCGGGTCAACGCGCCACGCACGAGGTGCCAGATGCGCTCGCGGTATACCAGCACGACCGCGAGCAGCGTCGCCACATGCAGCACCACCTCAACGAACACGCCCGGCATGGTGAGCCCGAGCGCCACCTGCGACACGACCAGGTGGCCGGAACTGGACACGGGCAGAAACTCGGTCAGACCCTGGACGACGCCGAGGATCACCCCTTCCCACCAGTTCATGGCTCGCCCAGGACCCGCCGATAGATCGCCTCGTACTGCGGGACGATCAGATCGGCCGAGAACCGTTGCGCGACCCGTACGGCGGCTTCGCTGGCTTCGCGATGTCGTTGCGGACTCTGCAGCAGGTCGATACCGGCACGCGCCATGCCGTCGAGGTCCCCCATTTCGAGCAGGAAGCCGGACCCCTCCACCACGACCTCGGGCAACCCCCCGACGTTGCTCGCGATCACCGGCACTCCGCATGCCATGGCTTCCAGCGCCGCGAGCCCGAACGACTCGGTGACGCTGGGTAGCAGGAACAGATCGGCGCATTGCAGCAGATCGGCGACGGTATCCATCTTGCCGAGCAGGGTGACCTGATCCCGTACGCCGAGTCGATCCGCCTCGGCGATCACCTCGGGACGCTCGGGACCGTCACCCACGAGCACCAGCTTGCAGTCGAGTTGTTCCCGCATCCGCGCGAAGATGCGCACGACATCCGACACGCGCTTCACCGCGCGGAAATTCGAGATGTGCATCAGCACCTTCGACCCCGGCGGAGCCAGGCTCGACCGGCAGGTGCCCTCCGCGAGGGGATGGTACTCATCCAGGTTGACGAAGTTGGGGATCACATCGATGCAACAGCCGTCACAGCCGAACTTCTCATAGGTCTCGTCGCGGAGATACCGGGATACCGCCGTCACCGCGTCGGATTGCTCAATGGAGAACTTGGTCACCTGGAAGAAGGATTTTTCCTGACCCACGAGCGTGATGTCGGTGCCGTGCAGCGTCGTCACGACCCGCAGATCGTGATCCTCGCGCAGCATCTCCTTCGCGAGAAACGCCGCGGTGGCATGCGGCACCGCATAGTGCACGTGCAGAATCTCCAGGTGCTCTTCGAGCGCGATCTCGTGCTGCTTCACCGCGAGCGCGAGCGAATACGGGAAGTATTCCAGCAGCGGGTACGCCCCGCTCAGGTCGACTTCGTGGAAGTACAGGTGTTCGGCGTAGTGCCGCAGCCGGAAGGGCGAGGCGTACGAGATGACGTGCACCTCGTGGCCGCGCCGGCTCAAGGCCAGCCCCAGCTCCGTGGCCAATGCCCCGGATCCGCCATAGGTAGGGTAGCAGGTAATCCCGATCCTCATCTCCTCAAGCCCTTTCGTGCCAACGTCCAGCGATGAGCGCCGCGAGGTCGGCCGGAGCGGCCGTCGCGTCGAGCGTCACCGTACTCGATCCGGGGAGCTGGTGCCGGAACCATGTCTCCTGCCGTTTGGCATAGCGTCGCGTCGCGGCGGCGATAGCGTCTCGCAATGACGCGCCGGGCAGGTCCCCGCGCAGGTGACGCACCACTTCGCGGTACCCCACCGCATCGAGTCCCGGCGCGTCCGGCGCGAGGCCGCGATCGAGCAGGCGGCGCACCTCGTCGATCAGGCCCCGCTCGAGCATGGCCGCGACGCGCGCCGCGATACGCTCGTGCAGCACCGCCCGTGGCGCGGTGAGCCGCACGTACCACGGCGCAATGACCCCGTCGGCTCGCGCATGTTCCTGCCACCAGGACAGCGATCGGCCGGAAAGCAACGCCACTTCGACCGCCCGCGCCGCCCGCCGCCGGCCGCCGCCGCGAAACGCCCCGTCCAGCCGCATCGCCCAACTCGCGACGCCGTCCAGCCGCTCGATCCACGCGCGGAGCCGCGCGCGCCGCTCGGGATCCATCGGCGGTTCGTGGAAGAGACCGTCGGCAAGCGCGCGCACGTAGAACCCGGTGCCGCCCACCACCACCGGCTGGCGTGTGTCGGGCTGCGTCACCCACCGCGCCGCGTCGGCGGCGAACCGCCCGGCACTATAGCGCTCTCCCGGTTCCACCACGTCGATGCCGAGGTGGGGCACGCGCGCCAGCTCGTCCCGCGTCGGTTTGGCCGTTCCGATGTCCAGTCCGCGATAGACCTGCCGCGAATCGGCGGACACGACCACGAGCGGCACCAGATCCGCCAGCGCCAATGCGACCGCGGTTTTCCCGACCGCGGTCGGCCCGACCAACACCGGGACGGCGCGTTTCATGCTACCCGCGACCGAAGCGCCGTTCCAACTCGGTCCGCCTGAGCTGCACGATCGTCGGGCGCCCGTGGACGTCGTGCGGGGGAAGCTCACAGGCGAATAACCGGCGCACCAGTTCCTGCAACTCCATCGGCTCGAGGTGGTCACCGGCTTTGACGGCCGCGCGGCACGCATAGGTGGCGGCGAATCGCTCCAGCCGGTTATGCATGCCGCCGAACCGGTCGCCGGCCAGGTCCGCGATCACCTCCTGAAAGCATCGCTGGGCGTCGAACCGCCGGTGCGGGTTCGGGACCGCATACACGGCGACCGCCTGCCCGCCGAACGGCTCCGCCTCGAACCCGACGGCCGACAACAGCGCGCTGTGCGCTTCCACCGCATCGCATTCCTCCGGCTCGAGTTGCACCGTCAGCGGCATGAGCAGGCGTTGCGCCGCTGCACCCTTCCCCGACAACTCGGCCATCGCGCGTTCGTAGAGGATGCGCTCGTGCGCGGAGTGTTGATCGATGATCGCGATCGCGTCGGGCGTCTCCATCAGGATGAAAGTGTCGAACACCTGCAGCAGGCGATTGGCCACCGGCGCGTCCACCCCGGCCGCCTCGCCCTCCTCCCCGAACAACGACTCGATCTGCTCAGCCGACGCGCCGCCAAACCCTCGATCCGGCGGGAACGACCCGTATCCCCCTCCCGCCTCCCCGCCCTCCGGTCCAAGCATCGCCGACGACGGCATGCCGCCCAACGCCGCGCGGACCGCGTCTTCTACGGTCCGCTCGACCAGGTACCGATCACGGAAGCGGACCTCGAGTTTGGCCGGATGCACGTTCACATCGACGGCGTCGCCGGGAAGTTGGAGTGACAACAGAATGGTGGGCCGGGACCCGGGGGCGATGGCGCCGGTATAACCCGCTTCCGCCGCGCGAACGAGAAACGGATCGCGAAACGGCCGCCCGTTCACGAACAGGAATGCCTTGCGCCCGCTGGGCTGCGCGTCGGCGGGGCGCTGGATGTAGCCGCGGACGCTGAGCGCACCGGCATGCCAATCGACCGCGAGCAGTTGCTCCGCCAGCGACCCGCCGAACAATGCGCCGACTCGCTCTGCCGTCGACGACACGCGGGGTGCCTCGACCAACCGCCGCCCATCGCTCTCGAGCCGGAACCCGACGTCGAGCCGAGCGAGCGCGAGCACCGCGAGTGCCTGCGAGGTGGCACGCGTCTCGGCGCGCGCCGACCGGAGAAACTTCCGCCTGGCCGGCGTGTTGTAGAACAACCGTTCGACCGTGACCGTGGTACCGCGCTGGCGGGCGGTCGGCTCGACCAGGTCGAGTCGTCCCCCGCGCACCACGAGGCGCGTCGCTTCCTGGTCGCCACCCGGCGCCGTTTGAATCTCGACCACCGCCACCGACGCAATCGCCGGCAACGCCTCGCCACGGAACCCATAGGTTGCCACGCCGATCAGGTCGGACGCTTGCCGGATCTTGCTCGTGGCGTGTCGGTCGAGCGCCAGGACCGCGTCGTCGCGGTCCATCCCCGTCCCGTCGTCGGTGACGCAGAGACGGGTGCGCCCCCCACCCTCCAGTTCGACCAGGATCTCGCTCGCGCCGGCGTCGAGCGCGTTCTCGACCAGTTCCTTCACCACCGATGCGGGACGCTCGACCACCTCCCCAGCCGCAATCTGGTCCGCGACGGTATCCGCCAGAATGGCGATGCGCCCCATCAGAGTTTGGTGACCTCGCCCCGTATCACCCACCCACGAGCATCCCCGCGGCGTACGAGCATCCATGCCCCGTCCACGCGCTCGATTTCCACCGCCGTTCCGGCGATCAGGGTGCGGGGCGCCCGCGCCGAGCCAAACGGGGCAACGCGTAGCGGCACGTCGGTTGCCAGCACGATGCCGACCGGTCGGTGTTCGCGCCGGTCGATCTCCCACCCCCCGACGGCCGCGAGCACCGCCACAAGCGCGACCGCCGGGCCGAGCCGGCGCGAGCGGGCGGCGATCGCGATCCAACCGGTCACCCACAGGACGAGACTCATCAGCCACAGTTCGCGCGCGGATACCGGGGACACGCGCGTCAGGTCATTTGTCGCCGGATCGCCGGGAAGCAGGGCGAGCGCGGCCCGCATCTCGCCATCGCGCCGGGCCAGACGCACCGCCCGTAGCCACGCCACCCGCGCGCGGCCGTCCTCACCCAGTCGATACAGCGCGTTGCCGAGGTTGTACCAGTTCGTGGCCACCGGACGTTCGGCGGCCCGCGCGAGAAAGCTATCGGCCGCGACCCGCACCGCCCCCGCATCGTACAGTTGCTCGGGTCGCTCCTGCGCCCCGGCGACCGCAGCGGTCGCAAGCAACGCCGCCGCGAGCGGGAGCAGGTGACGGCGGATGTCCTCAATGTGGTCACCGGAGAGCGCGCGTAGCAGCTCATGCGCTTCCGCCATGAGCTCGTCCGGATCGGTAGCCCCTGCCGGCCCGAAGACGGCGTGGCGCAACCGGTCGCGCACGCGGACCGCATGGGTTGCCAGTGCGGGGTCCAGCCCGGAGGCACGCAACGCTTCGGCAAGCCGCCCCCCTTCCTGATGCGCGGCATCAGGCACGACCCGCGCGAGCGCCAGCCGGAACTGGCGGTCGAGTGCATCCAGCGCGGCAAGCGGTGGCGGCACCGTCACCGCCGTTCGGCGGCGGCGCGGGAGCCGGATGCGCCGCGCGGTTCGCCCGAGGCCGACACCGACCGGCGGGATCAGAAACAGGATCAACCACACGACCGGCGACACCCGGTCCAGCAGCGGGCCGATGCCGCGGGGCGGTGCCGGTCGTTTGAGCGGCGGAGGCGGCCGTCGCGGCGATTCAGGCGCGGTACCGGGAGGGGCAATCACCCGAACTCCCGCCGCCTCGGCGATGCCGTAGCGGCCGGTCACCGGATCGAAGTACGGGTATGCGAAGCCGGGCACCGCGTGCGTGCCCGGGGCACCGGCGACCAACAGGTACGTGAACCGCTTCTCACCCGCCACGCGGTCGTCGCCAGGGGCCAATTCCACCGACACTTCTCCCGGATACACCCGCAACCCGCTCGGCCACGCGATATCGGGCGCGGGCCACAGCGCGACGTTCCCCACGCCCCGCAGCGTGACCGTGGCCGTCGCGGCGCCACCCGGCTGCATCTGATCGGGTATCACGCTCATGTGCGCGACCAGTCCGCTGGCGGCGGCGCCGGTGAAACCGGGCAGGCGGCCGGCGACGGGTTGGGGTGACACCGTGAACCGGATGGAGTCGCTCTGCACCTCGTGTTGCAGCTCGCGGCTCAGGAACGAGTACGTGAGCGGGAGCACGTACGAGACCGTCGCCGGCGACGCGCGCGCGAGGCCCGCGGTCAGCGGGAACAACACCTGATGGTTGATGAACAAATCGTACCAGCGCGTCCCGATTTGCCGACTCGCCACGAGCCCTGGCGGCGCGTCCTGCCGATAGGACCAGACGCCCTCGACTTCCGGTGCCGTGAGAGTCGGCGGGGTTCGCAGCTGTTGGCGGACATCGCGCGGGAACCAGGCCAGGGTCACGAGGTCGATCTGATCCCCCAGGACGATCGAGTCCGGCACGGGCACCACCTGCACGACGACGTCGCTGCCCGGCGGCGGTCCTGAAACCGAATCGAGCAACGCGCGCACCGTCGGGCCGAGCGTCGCAACCCTGGCGCCGGCAGCCGCCGTCACCGACACCGTAATCGACGCCGTTTCGACCACCGTATCGCCGACCCGCACGCGCACCGGCCCGATCGAGGCGGTGCCCGCGCCGAGCGCCACCAGCCGGAGTTCGCGCAGGAACGTGCGTTCGGCGATGCCATTGATGATGCGCACGGAGGTCGACTGGCGGGAGCCGCGTACCTCGAACCCTGACAGAATCGGATCCACCATGCGTACCGGATCGCCGCCGGACGCCACCGCGGTCACGGTGAGCGTGACGATGTCGCCGACCAGCGCCTGCGACCGGTCGACCGACGCCGTCACCTGCGGCTGCTGGGCCACGAGCGCGAGCGCAAACAGCGCTACCAATCCTTCACCCTCCGCCCATCCTTGACCTGTCCGCGACGGCGTGATTGGTCCAGCCGCGTCTGCCGTTCGTCCGCGGCGATCGATTCGAGTATCTGCTCCGCCTGCTCGCGCGTCAGTGCGGTGGGCGATGGGTTGGCTGGATCGTCGCCACCGCCACCTGACGGCATCGGCGGAGCCGGCCCCTCCGATCCGTCGCCCCCACTGGGTGGATCGGTAACGGTCAACTCGAGATTCCACTTGGCGTCGGCGTCGCCGGGCCGCAGCAACAACGCTTCGCGATAACGCGTCCGCGCGTCCGCCAGATACTCCCCGCGCTTCGCGGAATCCCGCGCCGCCATCCGCAGCCCGATCAGCCCCAGATTGTACAGGGCGCGGAATCGGAGGTCGGGATCGAGCGACTGCGCCGCGCGCTCCAGGAACGTCCGCGCCGTGTCGTATCGCCCGACCGCCAGATACGCGGTCCCCGCGTTGAACACGGTGGTGTCCCCGCCGTCGAGTGCCCGTGCTTGTTGCGCGTACAGCGAAGCCGCGCGCGCAAAATCGCCGCGCCGCCATGCCGCATCGGCCGCGTTCGCCGGCGTCTGCGCGCCGGCGCTCCCGCCGAGCGCGGCGAGCAGGATCACCGCTAACGCCGCGGTCCGCCGAGTGACCGTCGCCACCAGCAGAACGAGGATCGCGATCGACAGCGGAATCCAGGCGCGCGGCACATCACTGGCCTGCGACGTGGACGTATCGGGCGCGCGCTTGTACGCTTGTACGAGATCGCGGACCGCGCCGCCCTGATCACCCAACCCCGCCGCGACGAGCACGCCATGCGCCGCGTCCGCCACCGCGCTGAGGATGTCGTCGCGTCGCTCGGTCAGCACGATGTTGTCGTCGACGTCCCGGTGGTACTCTTCCAGTTCGCCGGTCACCGAGCGGAGGGGAATCCGCACGGGTTCGGTCCCGCCCTCGGCCACGAGAATCAGCCGAATCCCGTCGTGCCGGAGTTGTTCCGCCGCCGCGGCGATTTGCGGGAGCGAGTCGAAGGCTTCGCCGTCGGTGAAGACGACGAGCACGCGGTCGGCCAGCCGTTCGCTGGCGAGCAGCAGTTCGCGACCCTGCCGTAACGCGGCGCCGAGCTCGCTGCCGCCGGCACTCACGAGGTCGGGATGGAGCGCATCGATCAGCAGTTGCAGGGCGCTCCCGTCGATGGTGAGCGGCGACAGAATGAAGCTGCGCCCCGCAAACCCGAGCAGCCCAAGCCGGTCGCCTTGCAGATCGTGCACCAACCGACGGAGCTCGCGGCGTGACCGATCGAGTCGGGACGGGTCGGCGTCCTCGGCGAGCATCGAGCGCGACAGATCGACCGCGAACACCAGATCGAGCGCCTGGGTATCGGTGGTGACGATCTGCCGCCCCCAGCGGGGACCGGCCAGCGCCGCCATGACGCACAGCACCGCCACCGCAATCGCCGCCGCCTGCCATCGGTTCGCCGCCGCCGCCGCGCGGGCCAGGTCGGCCGACCACCGGGCCGCATGACGCACGCGGGAGGCACGCGCCCACAGTGCCAACCCGAGAAAGGCCAGCGCGATCCCGGGAGCCACATACAGGACGAGCGGCGCGTCGAACTGCATCACGGCACCCGCACGATGAGTGTGGCGGACAGCATGAGCTCGAGCGCGAGCGCGGCAAACCCGAGCAGCAACGGGACGCGATACGCTTCATCGGACTCCGTGTGGCGCGTCACCTCGACCGGCGTCTTCTCGAGCTGATCGATCTGCTCGAAGATGCGCGACAGCGCCGCCGCATCGGTCGCCCGGAAGTAGCGCCCGCCGGTCGTCTCGGCGACATCGCGCAGCAGCGCTTCGTCGAGCCGCACCGGCATCGTCTGGTAACGCAGCTGTCCCTGCGGGCCGCGGCCGATCGGCAGGCGTGCTTCGCCCTGCGTTCCCACGCCGATCGTGTAGAACCGCACGCCGAATTCCTTCGCGGCGACCGCCGCGGTGCGCGGATCGACCCGACCGCGGTTGTTCTCCCCGTCGGTGAGCAACACCGCCACCTTGCTCGCCCCGGGCGCGCGGCGCAGCCGGTTGGCCGCGATCGCGATCGCGGTGCCGATCGCCGTGCCGTCGTCCAGTTCGCCGACGCGGAGATCGAGAATCGCCTGTTCGAGCACGGCGTAGTCGGTGGTAATCGGCACGCGCGTGAGCGCCTCCCCGGCGAAGGCAACCAGACCGATGCGATCGAACTGGCGGCCGCGCACGAACGCGACCGACCGCTCCTTGGCCACATCGAGCCGGTTGGACGGAGCAAAGTCCTCCGCCAGCATGCTGCTCGACACGTCGACGGCGATCGCGATCGCGATGCCCTCGCTCGTCACCTCGATCGACCCGGGGCCGATGGCCGGCCCCGCCGCCGCGATGATCCACGCACCGAGTGTCAGGCTGCGCAGCCCCACCGGCACCTCGCCGATCCAGCGGCGGCCTCGCGGGACCGGGACCACGGCACTCAGGTCCGAATAGCCGGCCGCCGGCCGGTGACGGCGCGCGCGGAACCACCACCAGACCGGAATGGCAACCAGGACGAGCAACAACAACGGACGGGCGAAGATCATACGACCGGTTCCTCAGCGAGTTGTACGATCCATCGGTCCACGCGTTCCGTCAGCGCGACCGCGTCGTCCGGCACGAGCGGCGCGAACCGCGCGCGTTCCAGCGCGCGCAGGACCTCTTCCAACTCGCGCAACGGCCACTCCGGCCGCGCATCGGCCACGACCGCCAGACACGGATCGAGTCCGAGCGTCCGGCCGGCCTGCGGCACGGCGCGCTCGATGGCCCCGCGCAACCGATCGACCGCCACGCTCGCGACCGCGCGCGCTTCACCGGCCGCGAGCCAGCGCTCGAGCGGTGGCTCGACCACATCGCCACCATCGTCCAGCGCGCGCGGACGCGGCGCGACGCGCCGGCGGGCGAAGCCCCACAGCGCCATCGCGCCGATCACCACTGCCAGCAGCCCGGCCAGCGGCTCGATGCGCCGGACCGCACGCGGGATCGGTGCGCGTGAGAATCGCGGGTCGGGTTCCGCCTCGGCTGCCGGGATCACCGACACCACGTCGATGACCGCGGTGTCGCCGAACACGGTCTCGACACTCCCGTCCGGTCCCAGCAGCTCCACTGATGGCATGCCGATCGGATGCCGGCCCGGCGTGAACACCGCGACGCGGAACCGCACAACCAGCGCGCCGACCCGGGCTGCGATCTCGGGTGGCCCGAGCGGCTCGAGGAGGTCGGAGGCTTCCAGCGGCCGCGTGCGGCCCGACCAGCCGGCGGCGGCGGGCAGCGTCCGTTCGATGACGATGGTATCGCCGACCGTCGCGACGACCGGGGCCACCGACCACGTGGCCTGCTGGGCCACCAGGAGACACCAGAGATACCCGCTCATCGCCGGAGACGCCGGGCGCGTGCGGCAAACGCCGCGTGCAACGTCTGCGCGTACGGGCGGTCGGTGGTGAGGGCGATGTGGTCGGCGGCGGCGCGCTTGAGCCGACGCGACCGCGCGAGCCGCTGTGCGTCGGCGGCAATCCGCAAACGCAGTCGTGCCCCGTCGTCGGAGGTGTCCACCAATTGCCGCTGACCCGTCTCGGCGTCCTCGAGTTCGATCCAGCCGGCGTCCGGCAAAGCGTACTCGCGCGGATCATCCACCGTAATCGCCACCACTTCGTGGCGCAGCGTCAACCGGCGCAGCGGCTGCTCCCAACCACGCGCCCGGAAGTCGGACACCACGACGACGATCGCGCGGTGCCGCAACAACCGCGCGGCGTACCCCAGCGCCGCTCCCAGGTTGGTCCCCCGTCCCGCGGGTTGATGCGCCAGCAAGTCGCGGATGACCCGCAACACGTGACTGCGACCCTTGGAGGGGCGGATGACCTGCTCCACTTCGTCGGAAAACAGGACGGCGCCCACGCGATCGTGCTGCCGCGCGGCGGCCAGCGCGAGCACCGCGGCGATCTCCACGGCGAGTTCGCCCTTGGTGCGGGGTCGTCCGAAATCGACCGAGCCCGAACGATCGACGATCAGCAGCAGCGTGAGTTCGCGTTCTTCTTCGTAGGTCTTGACGTACGGCGAGCCCATGCGCGCCGATACGTTCCAGTCGATGGCGCGGAAATCGTCACCCGCCTCGTACGCGCGCACCTCGGCGAACTCGATGCCCTGACCACGGAACACGGAACGGTATTCGCCGGAAAACAGCGTGGTGACCAGCCGGCGGGCGCGCAACTCGATGAGTTTGACCTGCCGGAGCACATCGGCCCCGACCATCCGACCGGCCCGAATCACGGGACCGGCACGGCCTCCAGCACTTTGGTGATCACGTCGTCGGACGTGACGTCTTCCGCTTCCGCTTCGAACGTGAGGAGAACCCGGTGGCGCAACACGTCGGGCGCCATCGCTTTCACGTCTTCGGGCACGACGTACGAACGACCACGCAGATACGCGAACGCCCGAGCCGCCTGCGCCAGATAGATCGACGCGCGGGGACTGGCCCCATACGCCACCAGCGGCTTGATGTCGTGCAGCCCGACCTTGTGTGGTTCGCGCGTGGCGCGTACCACGTCGACGATGTAGTCGACGATCTTCTGGTCCATGTACAGCTCACTCACCGTGTGCCGCAGCGCGAGCACCTCCTCCGCTGCCGCGACCGCGTTGACGGGAATGTGCCGGTCGCCGGCCATGCGCCACAGGATTTCCTTCTCGTCGTCGCGCGTGGGATACCCGACGTGGATCTTCAGCATGAACCGGTCGAGTTGCGCTTCCGGCAGCGGGTAGGTGCCTTCCTGTTCGATCGGATTCTGGGTGGCCAGGACCAGAAACGGCTCGGCCAGCGGGTAGGTCTCACCGCCAATCGTCACCTGTTTCTCCTGCATCGCTTCGAGCAACGCGGCCTGCACCTTGGCGGGCGCCCGGTTGACTTCGTCGGCCAGGACGATGTTGGCGAACAACGGCCCGCGTTTGGCGTGAAATTCGCTCGTGCGCTGATCGAACACCATCGTGCCGATGATGTCGGCGGGCAACAGATCCGGCGTGAACTGGATCCGGTGAAACGTCGCGCGCACGGTCTCGGCCAGTGTGCGGACGGCCAGGGTCTTGGCAAGGCCCGGTACCCCCTCCAGCAGGATGTGCCCACCGGTGAGCAGACCGACGATGAGCCGCTCGACCATCGCATCCTGACCGACCACGCGTCGCGCCACTTCCAGCACGACCGCGGCAGGTAACGTCGGCTCGCCGGTGGGTTGTGGGCGCGAGGTCATCGTTTGATGCGCTCTCCGTCATCCTCGTACTTGAAGATCCACGCGGCGAACTTGGGCGGCTGGACCGGATCGTCCGGTCGCATGGCGTCCCAGTCCTCGTCACTCCCCGACCCGACCTGCGCCGCCGCCGCCGCGTGTTGCGCCAAAACCGCGCGCGCCCGCCCTATCCAGGTTTCGCAGTTCCGTACGCGCAGGTCAACCCAGCCGCGCGGAATCACCGCCTCGATCGGCTCGTTCTGGGGGGGCACGATGATCGCTTCGCCCCGATAGACGCGGTCGCCTTCGACCACGATCGGCAGCCCGATCGACAGCACGAACGAGCGTAGCGTGCCATCCTCGGCCACCAGCTGCGCCGCCGACGCCGCCAGGTCGGCCGGCCGCCGTGAGGCAAGATCGCCGACGGACGTCGCCAGCTTGGACCAGATGAACCCCTCGTAGAGATGTTTGGTGAGCCGCGGGGGGCCGAGCATCTCGAAGGCGACCGAGCGGATCGAGTGTTCATCTTCGAGGGCGCGCAGCCGTTCGATGGCGTGGGCGCGGAGCATGCCGGCACGATAGGTCGGGCCCGCGCTGGCCGCGTCGAGCGCCGCGACGATGTCACGCCCGGTGGGCTGCCCCGCCATCTCGAGCACCACGTACTGCGCCACTTCTTCGGGCGTGATGAACTCCATCGATCCGAGCGACGTCACCGTCTCGAACTCGTCGCGGGCGAACATCCCGTTCTCTCCGGTATCGATGAACACCGACTCCAGAATTTCCCCGGTATCGACCCAGCCGTCCGCGCCGGCGGTAAACGCTTCGTCCAACGGGAGAGGCGTGGGGCAGTCGTATCGCGCGACGGTACCGCCCTTACGCCGGATCGGCCCGTAGCCGATCCGGCGCCACGCGATGGCGGCGGTCGGCTTGATCTCGACCGTGGCCGGCGCCCCCGGCGTGCGACCGAGCAAGAAGAGCAACAGCGAGTGCGCCCCCGCCACCGCCGATTTCGCCAACAGCGTGCGCGACGGCCATTCCTCGGAATGGGTATATGGCACGTTGAGCCCCATCCCCCCGGTGCCGCTGGTACCGATCTTCACGTACGCCTGGGTCTTGAACTCCCGCACCGCCGCCGACACGACCTGGACGTGCCGAATGAGCTGCGGCATGGTGAGCGTGAGGACATGCAACTCGACCTGCTCAGGCGTCACCTGCCCCTCGTGGGCCGAGGCGAGCAGGCCGCGCGCGCTCTGGAACACGTCACGATAGGCGAACGCCGTCGCGGTATTAATGCAATCCACGACGGCGTGCGGGCGAAACTGTTTGAACAGGCGAAACAGGTGGCTGCGTTCGAGGACATCCGCGGTCAGCGCCCCAAGCAGATCGTCGACCATGATCCGCCGAAGTTCGGGATCTCCGAGAGCCTCGCCCAGGGGCACCTGGGCCGCCGGTGCCGGCAGCAGCACGTTCCCCCACGCCGTCTCGATCACCGCGTCGCCGCGATGCGGCTCGAGGGCGCGGGCCGCCTCCTCGACCTCGTCGGCGAAGAGTCCCACCAGCACGAGTCGCGCGGGGCCAAGCTCCAGCAGGCGTCGCGACACGGCGTGACCCACCAGGCCACTCCCCCCGAGAATCAGCACCGTCCGATTGGCTAGGTCCATGTCTTCGTTTCGGCTAGGTCCGCGACGACGAGAGCGCCGCGAGCTCGTTCCTGGTGAGATACCGCCACTTGCCCGCCGCCAAGCGGCCGAGTCGCACCGGGCCGTGGCTCAGACGCGTCAAGCGTTCCACCTTGAGTCCGAGCTGATCGCACAGGCGGCGCACGATGCGATAGCGACCCTCGGTCAGCACGAGCCGCATGTCGGTGCGCCCCCGCTCCGCCGCGCGCGCCTGAAACGTACTCAATGCCACCGGCCGGCCCTCGATCATCACCGGCCGGGACAGCGCCCGCGTGATCTGGTCGGTCGTGAGCCCGTGGACCAGGACGCGATAGCTGCGCTCCACACCGTAGCGCGGATGGGTCATCCGATTCACCGCCGTCCCATCGGTGGTCAACAGCAACAGACCCGCCGTCGTGACGTCGAGCCGTCCAACGTACGTGAGTCCGGGCACATGCGGTACCAGCTCGAATACCGTTTTCCGACCTTCGGGATCGCGGCGCGACACGACGTATCCGATCGGCTTGTGCAACGCGATCCACACCACCCGCGTGGCCGCGATCCGTCGCCCGTTGACCGTAATGGTATCGGCGTCCGGATCGGCGGACATGCCCAGCTCGGCCACCGTGCCGTTCACGCGCACCCGACCCTCGCGAATGAGATCTTCCGCATGGCGGCGTGAGGCGATGCCGGCGCGCGCCAGCGCCCGCTGCAGCCGCATGGTCGTCACGCGTCGTCCAGCGCCTCGGGTTCGGCTTCCACCCTCCCGCCGACAGGCGTCATCGCCACCGCGAACTCGTCGAGGCGCGGCATTTCACTGATCGACTTGAGGCCGAGCATCTCGAGGAACTTCGGGGTCGTCGTATAGAGCAACGGCCGCCCGAGTCCTTCGCTGCGGCCGCTCACCTCGATCAACCCTCGGTCGCTCAGCAGCCGCAAGACGCCGTCGGCCACGACACCACGGATCTCCTCGATTTCGCCCCGGCTGACCGGCTGACGATACGCGACGATGGCCAGCGTTTCGAGCGCGGCGGCGGACAATCGGCGTGGGCGGTTGACGAGTTGCGCCCGCGCGATCGGTTCGGCCAGATCCATCCGGGTGAGCAGCTGATACCCATCCGCCAATTCCACCAACTCGACGCCATGACCACCCTCGTCCAGCGCACGGCGCAAGCGATCCAGGGCCTCCCGCAAGTCGTCCGTCGACGCATCGGGATCGAGTCGCCGCAGCTCCCCGAGCGTCAGCGGATTGGCTGCCGCAAACAGCGCGGCTTCAAGCAGCCTGGTCAGTTGGTCCACGCTCGACTCCCACCGGCCCGAATGCCTCCGGCTGCGCGAGGCGAAGCCGGCCCACCCGAGCCAACTCCAATACCGCGATCAAGACCGAAATGACGTCGGCGATGCTCGGTCGCTCGCCGAACAGCTCTCGCAACTGCACCCTGGGTTTGACCGCCAGCAGGGCCACGATCCGAGTCGTCGCCCCTTCGACATCCAGCGGCCGTGGTACCACGCGGTGCAGGGCCGAATCGGGCAGCCCGGCAATGACATCCTCCACCGCCCGCATGAGTTGCCGCAGGTTCAGCGCGATGGGCCGCGGTGGCGCGTGCGTCGGCTCAGGCTGCCAGCCGCGCGGGAAGCGATCCGCCCATTGGCGGGTGCGCCCAACGAGCCAATCGACCACCTCGCGAATCTGCTCGTATTCGAGCAGATGGCGCACCAGTTCGGCGCGGGGGTCCTCCCACGCGTCAGCGTCCAGCGGCTGCGGCAACAACATCTGAATCTTGATCCGCAGCAGGCGGGCCGCCATCTCCAGGTAGTCCGCCGCTTGATTGAGCCCGAGGCTTTCGATCGCGTTCATGAATTGATCCGCGATCTGGGCGATCGGGATGTCGGCGATATCGATTTCCTGATCGCGAATCAGCGTGAGCAGGAGGTCCAGCGGCCCCGAGTACTCGTCCAGCTTGACGACGAATCCCTGATCTTCGGTCACGCCGGCGGCCGGGATCGTCATGAGCGAAGCGAGATGGCGAACGACGGGACGGGACGCGCGAAAAGAGAGTCAGGCACGTAGTTGGGCACAGCTCGTGTTTGAGGTTGGGTGCGCCGTAACCTAACGGGCGCCGACGTGAGTGTCAAAGTACCTAGTCCCTTGACTGGACGGCACTTGCGCCATACGTTTCGCCCTCGCTGAACCCGCGTTTTTAGGAGTTTTGCCGTGCCGAACAATCGTCAGGCCAAGAAGCGGATGCGTCAGGCCGAGAAGGCGCGCGATCGTAACCGCGCTCAGCGGACCAAGCTGCGTCGTGCCGTGAAGAAGGTCCGCCAGGCGGAGTCACCCGATGCCGCCGCGGCTGCATATCCCGACGCCGAGGCGCTGCTGGATCGCGCCGCGGGCAAGCGGCTGATTCATCCCAACACCGCCGCACGACAGAAGTCGCGGCTCGCCAAGCTGACGAAGAAGGCATAGGTCAGAAAGGGCGCTCGATCGAGCGCCCTTCCGCTTGTCGTTCCCGACCCGTTCTGCTCAGGTCACAACGAAGCCAGTTCGGCCCCGCATCGATCGCAGTACCATTCGGTCGGGAAGTTCATCGCCCCGCACTCGCCACACTTGAGCGTCCGCTGGTTGCTGGTGCTGGGACGCGATTCCCCCACCGACTGCTTGTCCGCCAGCACCTCCACGCCGTCGACCCCGAGATCACGGCCCGCGGCAGCCGCACTGGGCAGGTCCTCGTCGCTGATGGCGCGCATGGCGCCACTGGCGCGCGCGGCATCGGGTCCGTGCCCGCGGTCCTCGGTCACGGACTTGAGGAACGCCAACTCATCTCCGATGTCTTCGCCGTCCGGTTCGGTTTTGGCTGCCGCCGGTTCCTCCGCCGCATCCGGACCGAGGCCGAGGTCCCGCAGCCCCAGTTCGGAACCGAGCGACAGCCTGGGTTCAGCCGCGGGCGCACTTGCGGCGGCCGACCTGGGGGGGGCCGGTGGCGCCTCCGGCGGCGGCGCGGGACGGGAGGGGACTGGCGCCTCGACGATGGGCGCCGGCGCATCGAGTTCACTGAGCACGTTCTCGAGCTCGGTGATCTCTTCCTCGACATCCCCCAAACCCTCACGAACCTGCACGAGCACCTCGAGGATGCCCGCCTTGCGCTCCCGCCAATCCGCCTCGTCGAACTCGCCGACGGCGTGACGCAATTCGGCTTCGGCCAACTCCTCGCTGGCCGCCTTTTCGCGCTTCTTGTGGTCGGCCCTGGTCTGCTGGAGCGTCTCGAGCGACGCCCGCAGATCGTCACCGAACCCCTGGAGCCGGGACACCACTTCCTCGAGGCGCGCCTGGTAGTCGCCCTTGACCCGATCGCGCACCCCGGCAGCCGTTTGGTCGGCCGCCATCTCGAGCCGTTGCAACCACTGCTCGATCTTGCGCCGTTCCTCCAGCAACGCCTGAATGGTGTTATCCGACTTCGAGCCGCGCTTGACCAAACACCCTCCTCGACGGGACGCCGTGCGCCAACATTTCAAGATAACGCGTCGGCTACGTGACGGGAGCCTCGAATACGGTTCGCCCGCCCACGAGGGTCCGCACGACGCGACCACGCAGTGCACGTCCCGCGAACGGCGTATTGCGGCTCTTGGAGCGAAACGACGCGGCATCGACGGTCCACACACCGGCTGGATCAAACACCACCACGTCAGCCGGCGCACCCCGCGCCAGCGTGCCGCCGGGCAAATGGAACAACTTGGCGGGCACGCTGCTCATCCGCGCGATCAGCAGCGGCAACGTCAGCAGGCCTGGTTCCACCAGTTCCGAGATCCCGAGACCGAGCGCGGTCTCCAAGCCGATGATCCCGAACGGCGCGTCATCGAATTCTCGCTGCTTGGCCCGATAATCATGGGGGGCGTGGTCGGTGGCGATCGCATCGATCGTCCCGTCCCGCAATCCTTCCCGGATCGCCTCGACATCCGCCGCCTCCCGCAACGGCGGATTCATCTTGGCGTTGGTGTCGTATCCATCGCACGCATCATGGGTCAGCGTGAAATGATGCGGACAGGCTTCGGCCGAGACGTTGACACCCTGTTCCTTGGCCCGACGGATCAGGTCGACCGATCCACGGGTCGACATATGGCACAGATGCACGTGCCCGCCCGTCAGCTGCGCGAGAATGATATCGCGTGCCACCATGATCTCTTCCGCCGCCGCCGGAATGCCCTTCAGGCCCAGCCGGGTCGACACGACACCCTCGTGCATGACGCCGCCGGACGCAAGCGTCGGCTCTTCGCAGTGGTCCGCAACCGGAATGCCGAACGTCTGTGCGTATTCCAGTGCCGTCCGCATCAGATGGGCGGACACCACGGGATGCCCGTCGTCACTGAGCGCCACCGCGCCGGCCCCGACCATCTCTCCGAACTCCGCGAGGTGGTCCCCCCGCTGGCCCAACGACACCGCGCCGATCGGATAGACGCGGGCCCCGCCGGCCGCCGCCGCCTGTTTGACGATGAACCCCACCGCGGCCTGGTTGTCGGTCACCGGGTCCGTGTTGGGCATGGCGCAGATTCCGGTGAAGCCGCCCGCCGCCGCCGCCGCCGCGCCCGTGGCAACCGTCTCGGCGCTTTCGGCGCCGGGCTCCCGCAAATGGGTGTGCACATCGACCAGTCCCGGCGCCACCACCAGTCCCGCGGCATCGAATACCTCCCCCCCCAACGGAACTTCCACGTCCAACCCGATGGCCTCGATCTTCCCGTCGACCACCAGCAGGTTGGACGTTTGGTCCAGATCACGCGAGGGATCGATCACACGCCCACCGCGCAGCAACAACGTCATTCGGTCCCCCCGGCCTTGGCCTGTTCCGCGAGTTCGGGACGCCCGCCCGCCAGCAGGTAGAGCACCGCCATGCGCACGGCAACGCCGTTGGTGACCTGGTGCAGGATCACCGACTGTGGTCCATCCGCGACCGGGGAATCGATCTCAACCCCGCGGTTCATCGGTCCGGGGTGCAGCACGAGCAGCTCCGGCGCGGCCGCGGCCATGCGCCCCTCGGTCACCCCGAACACCCGGTTGTATTCGCGCAGCGACGGGATGAACCCGGCGTCCATCCGCTCGAGCTGGAGCCGGAGCACGTTGAGCACATCGGCCCACTCCATCGCCTGTTCGATGCGCCGGAATACGGTCACCCCGAGATCCTCGATCCCCCGCGGCAAAAGCGAGCGGGGCCCGCACACCGCCACCTCGGCGCCGAGCTTGGTAAGGCCCCAGATGTTGCTCCGCGCCACGCGGCTATGAAGGATGTCGCCGCAGATGCAGACCTTCACCCCGTCGATGCGTCCCAGTTTGTCACGGATCGTCAGCAGATCGAGCAGGGCCTGGGTGGGATGCTCGTGCGTCCCGTCTCCGGCGTTGATCACGTTCGAGTTGATCCGCTCCGCCAGGAATTGGGCGGCGCCGGATGACGGATGCCGAATGACGACCATGTCGATCCGCATCGCCTCGAGGTTGCGTGCCGTATCGACCAGATTCTCGCCCTTCTGCACCGAGGAGACCGTGGTGGTCACGTTCACCGTGTCGGCCGACAGGCGTTTCTCGGCGAACTCGAACGAGATGCGCGTGCGGGTGGACGACTCGAAGAAGAGGTTGACGATGGTCTTGCCGCGGAGGGTGGGGACCTTCTTGATGGCGCGTTCACTGACTTCCTTGAACGGTTCCGCCGTATCGAGAAGGTGAACGATCTGCTCGGCCGTAAGGTGCTCGAGGCCCAGCAGGTCCTTCCCGAGCGGCGGCGGCATCATGACGGGGTTCCCCGGACGAGTTCGACCGCATCGCGTCCGTCCACTTCGGCCAGTAGCACGTCGACCCGGTCCCCGGGTCCCGCATCGACCCGCTCCCCGACGATGTCGGCGTGAATCGGCAACTCGCGGCCTCCGCGATCGACCAGCACACACAGGCCGACCCGGGCCGGCCGGCCGAAGTCGGCCAGCTCCTGCAATGCCGCGCGCACCGTCCGCCCGGTGTAGAGCACATCGTCGACGATGACGACCGTCTTGCCTTCGAGTTCGTGCGGCAGGCGCGTCTCGCCAATCACCGGCCGCGGTCCCACGGTCTGGAGATCGTCCCGATAGAGCGTGATGTCGAGGGCGCCGCGGGGGACCTCGGCGCCATGGGCGGCGCGGATCAAACCGCCCATCCGTTCGGCCAATTCGACTCCCCGCCGTTGGATCCCGATCAGCACCAACCGATCGGTGCTCCCGGCAAGATCGACGATCTCGTGTGCCATACGCTGGAGCGCCCGTGCGATGGCACGGGCGTCGAGAAGGGCGTTGCGCTGGTCAGCAACGGACATAGCCGGTGTAATCTAGACGGGGACAGCCATCGCGGTCAACACGACGCGGGGGTTGGCGGATCCTCGCCGGCCAGCACCGCGCGGACGTTGCGCACCGCCAGCTCGGCCATGGCCCGCCGTGTGGCGTCGGTCGCGCTGCCCAGGTGCGGCAGCGTCACGACCCGCGGGTGGGCAATCAGGGCGTCGGACACCACCGGCTCGTCGGCGAACACGTCGAGTCCGGCACCGCCGATCGTCCCGGATTCGAGCGCCTCGATCAACGCCGGTTCGCGGACGAGTTCGCCACGGGCGGTGTTGATCAACAACGCCCCCGGGCGGCACATCGCGAGGCGCGCACGATCGAACATCCCGCGCGTCTCGTGCGTCGCCGGCAGGTGCAGCGACACGACATCGCTCTCCTCGAGAAGCCGGCGGAGATCCGCCCGCACCGCCCCGGTTTCGGCTTCGAAGCTGGGTCGTGCCCGGCGGGCGACATACCGCACGGCCATGCCGAACCCCACCGCCCGCCGGCCCACCGCCTGCCCGATATTGCCCGCCCCGACGATGCCCAGCGTGGCGCCCCGCAGTTCCAGGCCCAGCAGCTGGGTCGGATGCCAGCCCGTCCACGTGCCGCTTCGGACAAGCTGCGCTCCTTCCTTGAGCCGGCGTGCCACGGCGAGGATCAACGCCCAGGTGAGGTCCGCGGTGGCGTCGGTCAACACGAAGGGCGTGTTGGTCACCATCACACCGCGCATCTCGGCCGCCACGAGGTCGATGTTGTCGAGGCCCGCCGCGCAGTTGGCGACAACCCGTAGCGCCGGCATCCGCTTGAGTTCTCCGCCCCCGATCCAGCGTGACAGCAGCGGGATCACCGCGACGTAGTTCCCGGCGGGCGTCGGCTCGTGCGCGGCGATCCACTCGACCGCGGCTCCCGGCACCGGGTCGTCGCCTATCAAGTCCCGCAATTCCGCTGCGATCAGTACGGATGAGGTCATGCGGGCAACTTAACAGGATCCGCGCGGTGCTCGCCTGCGCCCCGGTGCCCTGGTTATAATGCACGGCCTTGGAGAGGTGTCCGAGTGGTTGAAGGAGCCGGTCTCGAAAACCGGTGGGCCCTTTCGGGTCTCGTGGGTTCGAATCCCACCCTCTCCGTAACTGCTGGACGGCTCGACGGCTAGGAGTGGGACGGACCGTCTGCGGGATTCCGCGCACGACTCCTCCTGGGGCGGTATCAACGCCAATCACAGATCAAAGCCCATGACCCCAAGCCACCCTGAGTTGCGTGCCTATCCCGTGATCGTGTCGCTGCCGGTGCAGTGGGGCGAGATGGACGCGTATGGGCACGTCAACAACACCGTCTTCTTCCGGTACTTCGAGACCGCGCGTATCGCGTTCCTCGACCAATGCGGGTTTCTCGCGTGTTACGAGCGCGATAAAATCGGTGCGATCCTGCTGACGACCGACTGCCGCTTCCGCCGACCGCTGGTTTACCCCGACACCGTCTTGGTCGGCGGCTGCGCAAAACAGGTTGCCGAGGACCGTTTCACGATGGGCTATCGCCTCGTCTCGCTCGCACAAGACGCGATCGCGGCGGAAGGGTCCGGTGTGATCGTGTCGTATGACTACAAGACCGGCGCCAAGACCACCCTGCCCGACGGCGTGCGGGCACGCATCGCCGAGATGCACGATGCCTAAGCGCGTGCGCGCGCATGGCTGATCGATCGAGCCACCCGACCAACCCACCGGAAGCGTGGTTGCCGGCCCGCCGACTCGCGCTGGCCCTGTTGCGTCCGGTCGAGCGATTCTTGCATATCGAGGCGGCCAGTGGGTTCATCCTGCTCGCGGCGGCGGCGGTGGCGCTGGTGTGGGCGAACTCCCCCTGGCACCTGAGCTACGAGCACTTGTGGGAAACCGCGGTGACGATCGGCGTGGGCTCCTGGAGCACGACGCGTCCGCTGCACTTTTGGATCAACGAAGGCCTGATGACGGTGTTCTTCCTCGTCGTGGGCCTTGAGATCAAGCGCGAGATCGTCGAGGGGGCGCTGTCGAACATGCGGCGGGCCGCGTTGCCGATCGCGGCCGCGATGGGGGGGATGGGGGTGCCGGCGCTCGTGTACTTCGCCTTCAACCCGGCCGGGGCGACGAGCACCGGGTGGGGCGTGCCGATGGCGACCGACATCGCGTTCGCCGTCGGCGTCCTGACCCTGCTCGGCCCGCGGGTGCCCGCGCCGATGCGCGTGCTGCTGCTGGCGCTGGCCATCATCGACGATATCGGGGCCATTCTGGTGATCGCGCTGTTCTACTCGACCGGATTCGCGGCGATGGGCCTCGCGATGGTTGCCGCGGGCGTCGTGCTCCTGGTCATCCTCAAGCAGATCGGCGTGCGACCCGGATGGGGTTTGGCACCGCCGCTGGTCGTGATCTGGACCGGCCTGCTGCAGGCGGGGGTCCATCCGACCATCGCGGGCGTCATCGTCGGCCTGGGTACGCCCGCCCGCTCGTGGATCGGCCGTGAAGGGTTCCTCACCCTCGCGCGGAATGCGCTCGACCGGTTTCAGGCGCAGGTCGCGCGCGGCGCCGACGAACACGCGCTGATCGCGCCGCTCCACCAGATGGCATTCGCGCGCCGCGAGGCGCTCTCGCCGGCGCTGCGGGTGGAGACCGCGCTGCACGGCTGGGTGGCGTTCGGCATCATGCCGTTGTTCGCCCTGGCCAACGCCGGGGTCACCTTGCACGGGATGGCGATCGGCGGCGAGGGATTCTGGCCTGTGCTGCTGGGTGTCACGGCCGGCCTGGTCGTCGGCAAGCCGCTTGGCATCCTGCTGGCGAGCTGGCTGGTGGTGCGGCTCGGGATTGCCGCGTTGCCTCCCGGGGTCGGTTGGAGGGAAGTGGGGGTGGTCGGACTGGTGGCCGGCATCGGGTTCACCATGGCCATCTTCATCGCGGAGCTGGCGTTCGTGGACCAAGGGCTGCTTGGTGTCGCCAAACTCGGCATTCTCATTGCGACCGCGGTGGCCGCGGTCGCCGCGCTCCTCGCCGGACGCGCCCTGCTCTCCAGACAGCACGGCGGCGGTCTCGATACGCTTTCCGACAGCGACGCCGAATCGTCGACGGCGGTTTGGGGTTGCCCGCCCGCGCCGCCCGCCGACTAAAACCGCGGATTCACGATGTTGTTGAAGATCGAGCCGAAGGTATAGCTGAAACTGAGGTTGGTGCGGTACTCGAACTCGGTGCCGAGTTCGCGACGCTGCACCAGGATGTCCGCCGCCGTCAGATCACCAGCGGCAAGGTTGATCTGGTCCTTCACGCGCGCCACGTTGCCGCTGAGGTTCAGTCGCAGCCCGCGGAACAAGCGGATGCTGAATCCGCCGAAGACGTCGATCCGGTGTTGCGCCAGGTGGTCCAGGTACTGGCTGGCGCTCGCCTCGGCGAACACGTTCCCCCAAGGCTGCTGCGCGCCCACCGCGACCTCGAACTCGTGCGCGGGCCGCGTTTCCGACCCGCGACCGAAGATCGTTTCTTTCTCCCAGTCGAAATAGCTGACCCCGATCGTGTACTGGAACACGATGCTGCGGCGCGTCGACTCGGCATACGGAAAGAGCGAGTACTCGATGGCCGTGCCGCCTTCCAGCGCGAGACGCTCATTCGAGAAGGTCGACGACGAGAGTTCAGCGACCCCGCCGGCGGACCAATGCGGTCCGAGGCTCCAGACGGAGAACACAGAGATCCCATAGTCGGTCCGCTCGTCGACGAACGTCGACGTCAGCGTATCGCCGCCGGCCGTCACGATGACGTCGCCGTTGGCGTCGGTCGAGTCGAGGACCGTCTCGTTTCGCCGATACGAGCCGCGCGAACTCACGAAGATCTTCCACTCCTCGGTGACCCGTCGCGCCTGGATCCGGCCGTTGGAGGCGTAGTTGCGCACCCGTTGCTCGCCCCGGAGCGATCCGCCGACGTTGGTCTCGAACACCCAGTAGTTCCACGGATCGTCGGGTTGGGCGACCGCGTCGCCCGCCGCTGGGGCATCGTAGGCGACCGTAATGCGCCGCGCGAGCGGCGTGCCGACGGCAAACCGGGCCAGGGCGAGTTGCAGCGTGTGCGTCAACGCGTCGCGCTCCTCGGCGCCGGTATCGGTGGCGTTGGTAATGAACTGCAACGTGTCGGCGCGTCCCGCAAACCGATCGCGGCCGATGAGCGCCAGCGTTACCTCACGTCCCCCGCCCCCGGTGCCGCGCGACGTGCCGAGAATATGTACCTCGGCGACCTCGCGGTCGCGCACCCAGTTCACGAACCCGATCTCGCGTCGCAAGTGATCGAAATCGCAATGGAAGCTCTGGCAGTCGAGAAACACGCGCAGCGCCTCGCCGTTCTGCGCGATGGCGGATTGCGGTGCGCCGGCGGCGAACAGGCCTGCCACTGACATGATAGAGACGAAGACGCGCATCAACGATCTCGAGCAAGAGTTCAGGAAGACGACCAACGACGCCGAAGGCGACGTGAGGTCGCCGGCGGCTTCGCTCACGTGCAACGCCTCCGGTTGAGGGCGTGGAGTGATGGTCCCGGGCACCGCTGCCTACATCCGCCGTGCAACGATCTCGAGGATCGCGCGCTCTTGCTCCTCCGCGGCGGCTTCCCATTCCGCGCCGCGGGCGATGACCCGTGCGACATACGCCGCGTCCTTCAGTCCGGCTGCGTTGGTGCGAACGTTGAGATACGCCCCGCGGATCGCGGCGCGGGCACACAGCGCGCCCACGCCGGCGTCGGATGCGGAACTTTTCAGCCCGATCTCCGCCATCTCGCGGATCACGTCCATCGACCTGAGCGCCGCTTCCATCACGCGGAGCGGGACGTCGATCGCCTCCCTGGTCGCGCCGGCCACCTCGGCGTCCCGCGCGGCACGTTCCCCCGCTGTGCCGGCCGGCAACTTGAACGCCGCCAATACGCGGTTGAACGCCACCGTGTCCTCGTCGATCAGCGCCTGCAGTTCGGTGTAGGACCCCTTACCCCGCTCGGCCCAATCCGAGAACTCCCTCCACCGATCGTCCCAACCACGCTTATGTGCCGCCAGGTTGGCGACCATGGTGCCCAGCGCCGCGCCCAGGGCACCCACGGCCGCCGCGACCGACCCACCACCCGGAGCCGCCGACTCGGACGCGGTCTCGCTCACAAACCGACCGAGCGCCAGGTCGACCAAGCGCCGAGGCGTCCTGTCGGCAATGGCGTACTCGATGATCTTCGCGTTCGGATCGAATGGGCCGAGATCGTCGAGACCCAGCGACTTGACGGCGATCGTGATCAGCTCCGCGTCGGGTACACCGAGGGACCGCCGTTGTTTCTCCAGGAAGTAGCGGCCCGCCTGCAGCATGGACCGCAACGGCACTAATCCCACCAGCTCCGAACCCGTCACCCGGATCCCGCGTTCGCCGGCGCGCGCGCAGACTTCGTCAAACGCCACGTGAATCGGCGTCACGGCGAGATTCGTGAGGTTCATCGAGATCTGCGCGATCCCGTATTCCTCTATGTACCAGCCGATGGCCTTGACGCTCGGCAGCGTCCCCGGCGTCCACACCGGCTCACCATCCGCGTCGCGTACGACGTCGCCGGTGAGCGGATCCCCGGCCCGCCGCACGCGGCCCTTTTCCCGCACGTCGAACGCAATCGCGTTGGCACGACGGGTCGACGTCGTATTCAGGTTGACGTTGTAGGCGACGAGGAACTCGCGCGCGCCGACCGCCGTGGCCCCCGAACGGGCATTGAACGCCGCCGGCCCAAAGTCCGGCTGCCATTCGGGGAGCGCCAGCCTGTCGGCCAGCGCCTCGTACTCACCCTCCCGCACGACCGCGAGATCGCGCCGTGACTCCCGCAACGCCGCCTGCTCGTAGCAGAAGATGGTCAGTCCCAACTCCTCGCCGAGCCGCTCGGCCAGCGCGCGGGCATGCGCGACCGTTGCTTCCATTGTGATGTTCGCGACCGGCACGAGCGGACACACGTCGGTGGCCCCGAAGCGCGGGTGCTCGCCGTGGTGCCTGCGCATGTCGATCAACTCGGATGCCTGTCGGACCGCCTCGAACGCCGCCTGCACGACCGCGCCGGGCGCGCCGACGAAGGTCACGACCGTGCGATTGGTTGCTTTGCCCGGATCGACATCGAGCAGCGTCACGCCATCCACGGCCTCGATCCGGTCGGTGATCCGCCGGATGACGGCGAGGTCGCGCCCTTCGCTGAAATTGGGAACGCACTCAAGGAGTTGCTGGTGCATGGCTGCCGAGTTCGAAGGTGAATCGCGTCCGCCGGTTCGACCGATGCAAAGATAATCGCGGGGAGCGATTCCCTACAGCGGTTGCGGCACCAACTCGACCGGCACCAAGACCGTGTCGCGGGCTTCCGGCAGCCGCTCCGGATAGTCGAGCGTGTAATGCAATCCGCGGCTTTCCTTGCGATGCCTCGCCGACCGGATGATCAACTCCGCCACGAGCACGAGGTTGCGCAGTTCGATCAGGTCGCTGCTGACGCGGAAGTTGGCGTAGTATTCGTGGTTCTCGTCCCGCAACAGCTCGATACGTCGCTTGGCTCGGTCCAGTCGCTTGTCGGTGCGGACGATCCCGACGTAATCCCACATGACGTGGCGCAGTTCTTTCCAGTTGTGACGGACCACGATTTCTTCGTCGGAGTCAGTAACGAGGCTTTCGTCCCAGGCCGGTATCGCCGGCGAGGGGGGGATGGCAGCCAACCCGACCGAGATATCCGCGGCCGCGGCCGCGGCAAAGACGATGCACTCGAGCAACGAGTTGCTTGCCAGGCGGTTGGCGCCATGCAGTCCGGTATGACCCGTCTCACCGATCGCGTAGAGTCCCGGCACGTCCGCGCGCCCGTGCAGGTCGCTCACGACGCCGCCGCACGTGTAGTGGGCCGCGGGGACGACCGGCAACGGACCGGTGGTCATGTCGAATCCCAACTCACGACACCGCGCGTCGATGTTGGGGAACCGCCGCCGGACGACGTCCGCCGGCTGGTGGCTGATGTCGAGGTGCACGTACTCGAGGCCCAACCGCTTCATCTCGTGGTCGATCGCCCGCGCGACGATGTCGCGGGGTGCCAACTCACCGCGTGAGTCGAATTGATCCATGAAGCGCGTCCCGTCGGGCAGGTGCAGGGTGCCGCCCTCCCCGCGCACGGCCTCGGAGATGAGGAGATACCGGGCGTCCGGATGGTAGAGCGCCGTCGGGTGAAACTGGATGAACTCCATGTTGGCCACGCGGCATCCTGCGCGCCACGCCATGGCGATCCCATCGCCGGTCGAGACGTCGGGGTTGGTGGTGTAGAGGTACGCCTTGCTCGCGCCACCCGTCGCCAGCACCGTCGTCCGCGCGCCGATGGTCCGCACCCGCTGGCCGTCGAGATCGAGCACATACGCGCCGAGACACCGTGGATCGGACCGGCCCAATTTGCGGCCCGTCACCAGATCGATGGCGATGTGACGCTCAAACAGCGTGACGTTGGGATGGGCGCGCACATGACCGGCCAGGGTCATACTGCTCGCTCTGCCGGTCGCGTCGTCCGCGTGAATGACCCGCCGATGACTGTGACCGCCCTCGCGGGTCAAATGAAACGCGCCGCCGGCCGGTGCGTGGTCGTCGCGCGTGAACGGGACACCCTGGTCCACCAACCACCGGATACACTCGGGTCCGCGTTCGACGACGAATCGCACCGCCGCTTCGTTACAGAGACCGGCGCCGGCGTCCAGCGTGTCGCGCACGTGCGCTTCCACCGAGTCATCCGACCCGAGCACCGCCGCGATGCCGCCTTGGGCATACAGGCTCGACCCGCCGGCCAAGCGGCCCTTCGCAACGACGGCCACGCGCGCCCGGTCCGCGAGCCGCAGGGCAAGGCTGAGCCCGGCGATGCCCGCGCCGAGCACGAGCACGTCGAACGTGTCACCGGTCGAGGTGGAGTGTGGCACCTCAGCTCACGTGGCGTACGATCGGATGGAACAGGACATGACTCCGGGCAGCGTGGCGTCGCGGCGCGCAAACGACCGGCGCCGGCGACTGCATGATAGCGCCGCCGGCACCAAGGATGAAGCGCCCGCTGAGACTGACGCCCTACATTCCCACCGCGAGGCCGGCGTGAAACGTGAACAGATTCGCCTGGCTGCGAACAGGGAACAGCCGGAGCGACCCATCGGCTCGCTCCACAATGCCGCCACGGCGCAGGTACTCGGCCTCGCCGTGGTAGATCCGTCGCGCGGAGAGATCGACCGAGATCGGGTGGCGACCACCGGCCACCTGAAGCAAGACGCCCGCCCCACCGATCAATGCCGGGGTGAAGTCATCGAAGTGCGTCGTCGACGGGTTGGCGCCGTCGGCGACGTCGACGGATGACACGGTCGCGAAGTATGAAAACCCGGCGGTGCCATAGACGTACGGCCGCACCGACCCCGTGCCGAACGCAAGCTGTGGTCCCGCGCCGAGCGAGAAGATGAGGTTATTCGTGCTACCGTCGATGCTGCGCCAGTCCAACCGCGAGGGACCCAACGGCACCTGGAATTCCTCGTGACCGTAGATGACCACGCCACTCTCGATCCGGGCGCCGATCCGACGCCCGCGGTCCACGTTGATCACCCCATAGAGATCGAGTCCGCCCGACCACCCCACGAACCGACGAAACTCACCGGTAGGCCTGGCCAGCGTGCCGCCGATGCCCACGACGGCGCGCGGATGCCGCACTTCGACCAACCCCTGAGCCACGGCGGGTCCCGCAGCCATCGCCAACATCGCCGCAGCCCCGCCAAATGCCAGCAAGCTCTTGTGACGCATGGATACCCCCGGGAATGCCCCAACAAGTCTGGACGCAAACGGCATGCCGACCGGGGCTAGCATGTCAAGTGTTTGCCACGTAACGCCTTACGCGGTTGTCCCGCTCAGCCAAGGTGCCAGCGGAGTCCCCTTCGGGGGACACCGCACCGCCCTACTGAGTCACCGTGACCGTCGCGGTCCCCGACTTCCCTTCGCTGAGGGCGGTAATGATCACTGTCCCGGGGACCAGGCCGCGGATCAAGGCAAACGTCCCCGAGAATCCCACCCCGAACTCGATCAGCGTGGAATCGCTGAGCGACCAGGCGATCGCCCTCCCGGCAAGAATGCCGCCCAGCGAGTCCCGCACCGTCACCGACACACCGCTACTGTCGCCCACCGCGATCGTCTGCGCGGCGGGACTGATCGTCACGGTGGCGACTGGACCGCTACCACCGCTGCTCGTGTCGGCCAGAACCGTCACCAGCGCGGAATCAGCGAGCGAGCCGCTGGTCGCCACGATCCACGACGTGCCTTCCGCTTGTGCCCAGGCGGAGACCGTCCAGCCGGACCCGTTTACCGTCAGCACGGCCGGATCGCGACTGGCCCACACCACCGACGGGTTGACCACGGTGTCGTTGCTGGCATCGTACACCGTCGCGTGGAGGATGGCGGAGTCACCCACTACCGCGTACACGTCCCCGCTCACCACGATCGCCGGACCGACCAGCCCGGTCGGCAGGACGACATCCAACGACGTCGTCTGCCCGACCGACACGGGGATGCCGCCATACACCCCCGCCGCAGCCAAGGGAAACTCCGCTGTCGGATTGGCCTGCACGATGTAGGCACCCGGAAGCAGGAAGTGGACGGCAAACAGGCCGCCCTCGTCGGTGCGGCCGGTTGCGACCACCCACCAGGAATCCGATCCCAGGGCCGTGTCGCCCTGCATGACCGCGACGCTCGCGTTCGGGATCGGTTCCGGCGTTCCCGGCACGGTCAGCAGTCCCTGCACGCGCCCGGCGATGGACCCGGTAGCCGCCTCGTTCACCGCGCGAAACCAGGGGATGAACACAAACTGGTTGTTGAGCCAGAGAAAGCTTCGTCCACCATCGAAATCGATGATGATGTCGGCCCCGTCTTCGGGCACGTCCAGCGGCGCCTCGACGAACGCGTTGAGGACTTGTTCACCTGCGACCTGCCAATTGACCGGCGCGGCGCTCCCGTCGTTGTAGATCACCGACGACGAATCGGTGTTCACGATCATCCGGATCGCCTTGTACAGTCCCGCCGGCAGGTCGCCTGCCCCAACCAGTGCCGTCGTCCCGTTCTGGAGGTCGAGCAGATTGAAACGCCGCGCGGGCGTGGCGATCGTGACCCAGTCCTGGTCGTTCGGGCCGGCGGTATCGGTCGTGGTGGAGGCCAGGATACCGACGATGTACACGTTCACCGACGCCACCGACTCAAAGGGAAACGGCGCGTCGGTCAGGTAGACGCGCGTGAGTCCGACCTGGCCGGTCGTGTCGTCCGGGAACCGATCGGCGGGCTCGGTGGGTTGGCCGTCGCCGCACGCCCCGGCTGCCAGTGTGGCGGCGGCAAGCACCGCCCAACGGATACTGCGGGTGATGGTCGTCATGGCGCCTCTCCCTCAACCCTTCTCTTCTCGTGAAAGCCTACGGAGTCTCCGTGTTGGTCACTGGTGCGCTAGCGAACCCGGTCCGCCTTGACCGTCGTGCTTTCCGGGGGCTGCGCGAGATCGACTTCCCATCGGGTGGTCGATCCCGCCGCCAGCAACGTGAGCGCCGGCTGGTCGCGGAACACGACCCGCACGACCTCCACTTGCAAGGGGAGCCGTACCGTGTAACTCGCTTCCGATTGCGCACGGCTCACGATCCGGAGTCCCGTGGGCAAGACCATCAGGTCCTCCGCGCCGGAACCGCCCACGACCTCGGCTTCCGCGTCGGGGCGCGCCGCGATCTCGATACGCAGGACGCCGGCGCGCTGCCGCTCCGGTAGTGTCAGCTCGAACGTGGTACCGGCCGGTTCGAATCGGATCAAGCCGGATGCGACAGCGGGCTGGTCGGGCGGCGGGACGATATCCCCATCCGTGGTCGTTCCGGCAACGGCCATCCACACCGCCCGCGCGCCGTCGGCGATCCACGCCCGTACGGGCCGTACCGCGCCGCCGATGCCAAGCATCACCATCACCACCGCCGCGCGGCGCCATGGGAAGCTCACGCGGAGCGCCGGCCGCATGTCGGCGTCCCAGAGGCCGATCGCCTGGCGGGTCAGCTGCGCGCGCCGGCTGAGTTGCGCGAGACGGGTGGCGCACCGGCCACACGCATCCCGGTGCAACGCGACCGCCTGATGCTCGCCGGGGTGGCACTCGCCGTCCAGAAAGCGCAGCAGGGTGCCGTCTTCCACATGCGTCGTCATAGTCGCTCCGATTCGAGTGCGCGGCCCACTTTGTCGATCGCGCGCGCCAGCATCGTCCCGACCGACTTCGTCGTCGTGCCGATGGCCTCCGCGATTTCGCGATGGGTGAACCCTTCTTCACGCATCAACAGCATGGTCCGCTCCTTGACCGACAACCGGTCCAGCGCGAGGCGTACACGCCGTCGCACTTCGGCCCGCTCGAGTGCCGTCGCGGGATCGGGCGGCGGGTCGGCGTGCGGCAGCCGATCGCCAGCCCCGCGCACCAGCATGAGACGCCGGCGCGAGACCTTGAGCGCGTCGCGCGCCAGGTTGGTGGCCACGGTGAACAACCATCCCCGTACGTGCGACGTGTCGGCGGGCGGGCGATCGCGCAGTCGGAGCAGGGTCTCCTGGACGACGTCCTCGGCCAGGTCGGGGTCGCCGGTGAAGCGGGCCACGTACCGCACCAGCGCTTCCCGATGCTCGCGGAACGCTTCCGTAACCAGCGCATCAGAACCGGACACTCACACCCAGCAGCGGCAAGATCGGTAACCCGCGTTCAAACACGTCGCACACTCCCGGGCGCGGCACGTTCGCGTGTGCAACGTCCACACCCGAACAGGCCTCGTACGATCCCGCATAGGTCACCGCACCGCGTCGATTGATCGCGTTGCGCAGTTGCAGAAACACGCCAAGCGACCAGCGGCGGAACGCGTGGGACCAGTCGGCTAACAGGTCGACCGAGACGTACGCCGGCGATCGACCCTGGCTCGGCGCCTCGAGTCGGGTCGTATTGAGCAGCACCGTATCCGGACAGACAAACGCGAGCGTGTCACAGGGTACGCGTTCGAGGAAGAACCTGGTGAACGGCGCGCCGCCCGCGGCGGCCACCGCGGCCCCCATCCGCAGCGACGGCGAGACACGCACCATGCCGGTCAGGTCGATGACATGCCGCCGCTCGTTGGGCGACGCGAATCGGAGCGTGTCGACCCGCATGCGCGATGAGCCGTAACTGTACGAGATGGCGCCGGTGACCCGGCCCGCCAACCGGCGCAGCGACAGCTCGAGACCGCGCGCGTCGTTGGTGGCCGCCACATACAACGGGCGCGACGGACTCGCCGGGCCGGCGCCAGGCGGTGGGACCACCACCCCCGTCACTCGGCGGGCGTAGAGGTTGGCCGATCCCAGCCACGTTTGGCCGATCCAGGTCTCCGCGCCGATCGTCGCCATATCGGCGCGGGCGGCGGGCAGCGAGTCGTTGACCATGAACCACGCTTCGGTCAGGTGCAATGCCGGACCGACAGCTGGTCCCGCGGGCGCGACCGCCTGGTTGTACTGGTACGACCGACCCAGTCCCGCCGTAAACGCCGACCGGTCGGTGGCCGCGACCCGGCCGGTGAGCCGTGGGGCCAGCGCGGCGGCCGGCGTGTTGGCCGCTCCGCCACTGAACTCGCCACGCACGCCCACCTCGAGCGTTACCGGTCCTCCCGCCCAGCGGCGCTCGAGCCACACCGCCGACCAGAGTCGCCGCGCCGCGAATGCGATCGAGTCCGTGAGCGCCACCACGGGATACGGCCGGGGCGTTGGGCCTTCGTACCGCTGATCTTGCACGTTGAATTCGATACCGGCCGCCCAACTCCGCGCGCCGGCGATAGGCTCGACGCGGGTGCGAACCGTCACGAACGTGATCTCATTGTCCGTGGGCTCGTGCGTCACCGCCAGGACGCGAAAGTCGCCCTCAGCCGCCGCGGCGTCGCGATACAGCCCAATGACCCCGAGGTGGCCATCATAGCGGCTCACCCCCACGGTCGACCGCGTGTACAGCTCCCCGACCGGAGCGGCGAGCGTGATCCGGCTCGCCCCGTTGCCCCAATACCCTCGATTGCTGCGCAGAATATCGCGAACCGAGCCGCGCACCTCGTCGCGTTGCCACAGACCGCTCAGCTCCAGCGTCGCGGCACCGCCGAGCGAGACGTCGGTGCGCGCCGCCACGTCGAGAAACGCGTAGGGAATACGATCGGCCGAGTCGGCCACGACGGCGTAGACGAGGTCGGCGTAGGAGCGCCGGGCCGCGACCATCCATCCCCCGTGCTCACCCAGACCGCCGTCGAGAGCGAGCCGCCCGCTGACGACCGACAGCTCGCCGGCGCCGTTGACCCCGGGACCACTGCCGGGGCGCGACGTGATGTCCAACACCCCGGCTGCACCTTCCCCCATCGCGGCGCTGCGCACACCGGTGTGGAAGAACGCGGCGCCGACCGCGTCCGGACTGACGGCGGTGAACACCCCGCCGGTGTGCAACGGATTGAAGAGCGGCATGCCGTCGAAGTAGACCCGCGAGTGACTGCCCGGCGCGCCGCGGGTCCACAATTCGGCGGTGAAGTCATCTCGGGTCGTCACGCCCGGCAGACGCTGCAGGGCGCGCATCAGGTCGGTCTCGCCCAGGGTCACGGCGTCGACGATATCCCGTTGGGTGAGCAGGTGGACATCTCCGCCGACGAAGGCGTGCTGGCGCATCCGTTCGGCGTCCAGCCGGGCCATGCCGTAATCGGTCGAATGCGATGCGGCGCTTGTGAACAACACCGCGGGTGCCGTGACCACCTCGGCCTCGAGCAGGATCGGCTGCACCACCAGCCCGACCGACACGCGCATCGGCACCGCCTGGCGCAACTCCACCTGCAACACACTCGGACGATAGCCGAGGCGCCGCACGACGAGACGATAAGCGCCGGCGGGAACGCGCATGAAGGCGTACTGTCCGCGGTAGTCGCTCGTGGTGGTGACGCCCGTGGACCAGAACCCCGATCGGTCCGCTGCGGGAGCGACCGCGCCGCCGGGAAGCGGTTCGAGCAGCACGACGGCGGCGCGCAACGGGCGTCCCGTACCCGCGTCGAGCACCGTGCCCAACACCGCGCCGCGCGGGACGGTATCCGCCCCGACACGCTGCGCGCGGGCAGGCGCCGCCAATCCCAGCACCAACCACGCGAGGAATGCCCCTCGAATCAGCACGTTCTCGGCCCGCCTCTCTCCTCCTCCAAGCAACGAGCGGCCGCACCGGGATTCTGACGGCGGACCGACCGCAGCGGGGCAGTCGGTGGGATATGCGGTGGAGGTTGGTTCCTCGGCGATCTCCGCGGTCTCTGCGGTGCAATACGTCACCGTCATTGCGAACCGATGTATTAGTTCTGCGCCGGCACCCGCACGAAGAACACGTCAACGTTCCCGGCGAGGAACGACGAAAAGGCAATCAGTGACCCGTCGGGAGAGATGGCGGGCGCGAACCCCACGGTCGTTCCGGGGATCGAGTCGGCGGCCCCGGACTCGAGATCGACCCAGTACAGGCCATCAAAACGCCGCACCAGCACCCGCCGCCCGCGCGGATCGAACCGCGGCTCGAGGCCCGGGGCCAGGACCCGGGTCGTGCCGGCACGGAGATCGTGGATCACGACCTGCCATTGGCCGGCCGTGATTGAGACGGTCTCTTGTATGCACGGGCAGATACCGTCGATACAGATGTCCGACACGCTGTCCGTCTGCACCGGCTGTGCCACCGCCAGCAGCGACCCGTCCCGCGAGAGGTCAGGGAAGCTCCCGGGACCGATGGAATCGGCCGGCTGGGCGGGGTCAGCGGGATCGAATCGCCAGGTCGTCTCTCCGTCGGAGTAGTACCCGTCAGAACCCGTGGCGGAGACGACCGGTCCGAACGGGTTCGTCCCGCGATCGCGAATCTCGCGTTCCGCGGGGTTGATCCGTATCCGATGATCGCAGGGAGAAGCGCTGGCGAAGTTGGGCAGGACGTGGAACCGCACGGGGAGCGCGGACAGAGGAAGTCCGTCGGTTTCCCCCAGCCGCATCAACGAAAGCTGAACGGCGGTGGGTGCCGGTGGGCAACCGCGGCACGTTTCCGCGCCCGGGGTCGCCTGCCGCCACAGGGCCAGCCAGCGAAACCCTGGCGTGAAGACGATCTGTCCGACCGGGTTTATCAGCGCCAACCGGTAGATAGCAGCCTCCTCGCGTCCCTGGCCCCCGGCCACGGGGACACTGTGCAGGCGCCAATCGACCGCGGACGCTCCAAGGTCCTGACTGCGGAACACGATGCGGGTCCCATCGAGGTTGAACCCGCGAACCACATCGGGTCCGGGGTTCCAGGTCACGCGGAACAGACCGGGTTGCACCTCTTGAGGCTCGACAACCGCCGGCGTAAACAGCGTGTCGTCCGGCGGCGTACACGCGGCGAGCAGCGCGACGGCCACGGAGCCCAGGGGCGACCACGCGATTCGTCTCATGGCGTCGGGTACCATGGACGGATTCTACCCCGTTCGTCACCTTTGGTGCACCCGTCCACCCTTGCGTCGTTCGGCATTCCGCGAAACCTTCGGCTGCCTGGCGACCTTCTTCCGGAGCCCTCACCATGCGTCGACGTATCCTCGCGCCTTCACTCTGCGTGCTGGCATGTTCGGTCTTTGCAACGACGGCGGCGGCACAGGGAACGCGCCTGCTGCGTCAGCCCACACTCAGCGCAACGCAGGTAGCGTTTGCCTACGGCGGCGACCTGTGGGTGGCCGACCGGAGCGGGGGGACAGCCCGCCGCCTCACCAGCACGCCCGCCGTGGAGAGTGATCCCCACTTCTCGCCGGACGGGCAGTGGATCGCGTTCAGTTCCAACCGTTCGGGCGTGTCCCAGGTGTACGTAGTGGGCGTGGCAGGGGGCGAGCCACGACGACTGACCTGGTACCCAGCCTCGTCGCAGGCACGCGGATGGACGCCCGACGGCATGATGGTCCTCTACGCGTCCAGCCGGGAGACGGCGCCCGTGGGATTCGACCGACTGTGGACGGTGTCCCCGGAAGGCGGTCCGTCCACGCTGATTCCCGCGCCGTGGGGATACGACGCGTCCTATTCCCCCGACGGCCGGCGTTTGGTGGTGGACCGCGTCACGCGCTGGGACTGGGAATGGCGGTCCTACCGAGGCGGGCAGAATACGCCGCTCACCATGCTCGACTTGAACTCGCTGGATGAGGTACGCCTCCCCAACGAACGCACCACCGACCGGTATCCGGTGTGGATGGGCGGGAAGATCTACTTCGTGTCGGACCGGGACTGGGCGATGAACGTGTGGTCGTACGACGTCGCCACGCGGGCCACGGCGCAGGTTACGCACTTCGCCGACGCGGAGGTGAAGTGGCTCAGCGGCGCGGCGGGAGGATTGATATTCGAGCAGGACGGCTGGCTGCACACGCTGGATCCGGCCACGGGACAGACGCAGCGCCTGGACATCACGGTTCAGGGCGACTTCCCCTGGGCGGAGACACGCTGGGAGGACGTGAGCGAGCGCGTCGCGTCGGCGGCCCTCTCTCCCACAGGGAAGCGCGCTCTGATGGAGGCTCGGGGCGACATCTTCACGGTTCCGGTGGAAGACGGCGACACCCGGAACGTGAGTCGCAGTTCGGGCGCCGCCGACCGCCAGCCGGTGTGGTCGCCTGACGGCACGGAGATCGCATGGTTCAGCGACTCCGGAAGCGGGTACCAGTTGGTCATCGCGCCCCAAGACGGCCTCGGTGACCAGCGGCGCATCGCCATCGGCGAGTCCAAGATGGCGTGGGAGACCACCTGGTCTCCCGACGGCAAGTACATCGCCTTCGTGGACGACGACGTGCGCATCCGCGTCGTGGACGTGGCGGCAGGGCGCATCCGCACTGCCGATGTGGGAGGCTCCAACATCGAGCGGGGCAGGATGGGCATCACCTGGTCGCCCGACTCGAAGTGGCTCGCCTACGGGAAGTTCTTCCCCAACAACTTCCGGCGCATCGTCGTCTGGTCGGTCGAGTCAGGAGAGGCCACCGCCCTGACCGACGGGATGGCCGACGCTCAGACCCCGGCGTGGGACCGGGATGGGCGGCACCTCTACTTCCTGGCCAGCACCGACCTGGCACTGGGCTCCGGCTGGGCAAACACCAGCTCCCTCCAACGCGACGTCACCTACGGCGCCTACCTGCTGGTGCTTCGCGCGGACGACGACACCCCCTTCGAGCCACGGAGTGACGAGGAACCCGCGACCGATGCTCCCAAACCCGACACCGGGGCGGTCGAGGTCCGGGTCGACTTCGCCGACGTGGACCGCCGCATTCTGGCACTGCCCATGCCCGTGCGGAACTACCAGACCACCGTCGCGGGACCGAAGGGAACCGTCTTTATCGGCGAGGCCGGTGACGGACCCGGCATGACGCTTCACAAGTTCTCGCTCGAGGAGCGGAAGGCCGACGTCTTCGTCCGGGGCGTGCGCACGGTCTCCGTGTCCCATGACGGCGAGAAGATGCTGTTCCGCTCAGGACAGCAGTGGCGCGTCGTCGGAACGGCGCGCCCGCCCGAGGGGAGCAAAGGCAACCTCACCGTGGCGCTGCGGACACGGCTCGACCGCGTGGCGGAGTGGCGCCAGATGTTCGACGAAGCGTGGCGCTACGAGCGGGATTTCTTCTACGACCCCGCCATGCACGGCAACGACTGGAACGCCGTGCGTCGCCGGTACGCGCCGCTGGTGCCCTATGTGCGCCACCGGGCGGACCTGCACTACATCCTCGACCAGGTGAACGGCGAGCTGTCCGTGGGCCACAGCTTCGTGCGCGGCGGCGACTATCCCGGCGTGGACACGGTGCGGGTGGGCCTCCTGGGTGCTGACCTCGAGGCCGCAGACGGACGCTGGCGTATCAAGCGCATCTATACGTTCGAAAATTGGAACCCGGGACTGGACGCTCCGCTGGACCGGCCCGGCATGCGGGTCTCGCAGGGGACGTATCTGGTGGGTGTGAACGGGAACGCGTTAACCGCGGACGAGGATCCGTACCGCGCGTTGGACGGGACCGCCGGCCGCCAGACCGTGCTCCACCTCAACGACCGGCCCAGCATGGAAGGCGCCTGGACCGAAACGGTGGAGCCGATCCGCAGCGAAAACTCGCTACGCCAACGCGCCTGGGTGGAGGACAACCGCCGGAGGGTGGACGAACTCTCCGGCGGGAGGCTGGCGTATGCGTGGATTCCCAATACCGGCGGGTCGGGGGTGGTGTCGTTCAACCGGTACGTCTTCGCGCAGCAGGATAGGCAGGGCGCCGTCATTGACGAGCGGTACAACGGCGGCGGCAACCTGGACGATTACATGGTGGACTACATGACCCGGACACTCCGGGCCGCCATCACCAACGAGGTCCCGGGCGGCGCGCCATTCCGGTTGCCGCAGGGCGTCCTGGGACCCAAGGTTCTGTTGATCAATGAGCGGGCCGGTTCGGGCGGTGACTACTTCCCCTGGGCCTTTCGCCAACAGCAGGCGGGCCCCCTGATCGGTACGCGCACGTGGGGCGGCCTGGTGAAGTCATCTACGCACTACGCCCTCATCGATGGTGGCTCGCTCACCGCCCCGGACAACGCGGTGTTCGACCCGCTCAACAACCATTGGATCGCCGAGAACGAAGGTGTGCCGCCGGACATCGAGGTGCTGCTGGACGCCAAATCGGTGGCGGAAGGACGCGATCCCCAGCTCGAGCGCGCGGTGCAAGAGGCGCTCCGCCTGCTGGAGGCGCAAGGCGGCGTGCCCCGCGTGACGCCGCCACCGTTCTCGCGGCCGTCCCGGCGCCCACGTGGCGGGCGGTAGCCGGCGCGGCGAGCGAGGACATGGTCCTAGTCAACGACCCGGATGATCCCGCCCGAGGAACCCACCGTGACGTCGAGCGCCGCGCCGAACAGCATGGCCCGATCGTCATCGGCGCCCGCCCAGGCGAGCAACGTCGCGACGCTGGGACGTACCACCGCGGAGAACGCCTGCTGACCGTTGACGATCACGGTGACGGGAGCCCGCAGGTCGAACGCGTCCGGTGACAGCAGGATCGTGATTCGGCGTACGCGATAGGTGGTCACGGAGACGGTGTTGTCGCGCCGGTGTGCCTCGACCCATCCCGACGGCCGGACATGCGGAAACGGATCGTCATCGAGCGGTCGCGCGCGTGTCGCGTCACCCGGCACGTCTCCCAGTTCATCGATCACGATCCAGTGAAACCGGTTGAAGTGGTCGGTGGTCTCCGTCTCCCAGAAGAGGTGTTCGGGAAGGGGATCGCGCGGATGCAGCCGGATGAACGTGTCGATCCGCTCGCGTTCGTCGGGCCACCACGACACACTGTGATCGCCGGTGTGCCGGCGGAAGGTGATATCGGCACCGAGCCTTCGGAACAAATCGACGAACGGGAGTACGCTGCCGACGGGATACAGTCGGTCGTCCATCGCGTTCGCGACGAACATCGGCCGGTTGATCAGGTTGCGCGCGAAGACTTCACCGCCCGCCTGGAGTCGCGGATTCGACAGGACGGCCGGATGCCCGATGAGCGCGACGAACCCGGCCCACCGCATCGGCGCCCGGATGGCGTGGAAGTACGTGCCGGACGCCCCGTCGGACACCCCGAACAGGTAGACACGATTGGGATCGACGTTGTACTCGCGGGTGATGGCTCGCAGGATGCCGTCGACGTTCTCGACCTGACGCCGCTGCCACCAGCGTGATCCCGCCCATCCCGCGGGAAACACCGAGATGGCATCGTCTCGCAGCAGCGGTTCCGAACGAGTCCACCACTCGCCGTTGGTGCCCGGACGCTGCCGGCCGATACCGCCGTGGAAATAGACGCGCACCGGGTACGACCGCGCCGGATCGTAGCCGTCGGGTACGACGACGTAGTACGGATGCTCCGTTCCGTCCGTCGTGCGGTAGCTTCGTACGATGCGGCCGCGCTCGACGTCCGCGCGATACGGACGGCCTCGGGCGAGCGAGCGATACAGGGCATCGAACGGGATGCTGCTGACGAGTTGCTCGGCGGCGCGCGCCCGCTCGCGCTCGTTGGCGGCACTCCACCACCGCGCCATCGGCTCCACCGCCGCCTGCTGGGCAGCCGCCGAGTGCCATCCCAGGGCCAGGGCCAGGGCCAGCGCCGCCAGCACCACACCGATCTTCAGCGGCGGCGCGCCTTGCGTGACTTGGGGGGGGGCGTGGTCCCGTCGCCGAGCCACAACGTCACGTGGGAGGTCCCATCCTCCATGTCGCTGCGCATTTCCAGGCCGCTCTTGTGGAAGATCATCAGCATCGCCTTGTTGCTCGCCAGCACGTCGGCGGTGAATCCCGCCACGCCGCGCGCGCGCGCAATCTCGCTCATGCGGCGCATGAGCAGCGAACCGAGCCCCTTGTGCTGCCATTCGTCCCGTACGACAAAGGCGATGTCGGCCATGCGTGTCGCCGGATCGACATCATAGCGGGCCATGGCGAGGATCGGCTCACCCGGTTCGCTGGGACGCGTCGCCAGCAGCGCGAGGGCGTGCTCATAATCCGTATCCACCAGCCGCTGCATCTCGGAATGGGGATGCACGCTCTTGTACATCATGAATCGCCGGTAGGTACTGTCGTCGGACAACTCGTAGAACAAATCCTGCAGCGGCTCCTCGTCGGTGAGCCGCGCCGGGCGAACCTCCACCGCTTCCCCGCCGGGGAGCGTGGCGCTCCCGGCGTCTTCCCACGGATACCGGCGTTCCGAGGCGACCTGATCGGCGAACACGTAGTGCCGTTTCTTGGCGGCGCCCAGCAGCTCGCCGCGGAAATCGGGATGGGCGATCTCGATCAGTGCCAGCGCGCGTTGCCGGATGTTCTTGCCCCAAAGATCGGCCACGCCGAATTCGGTGACCACGAAGCGCACGTCGCCGCGGCTCGTCACGATGCCGGCTCCCTCTTCGAGCGCCGGTTGGATGCGGCTCAGCGTCCCGCCTTTCGCGGTCGCCGGCAGGGCGATGATCGGTTTGCCTCCATGACTGCGCGCCGCGCCGCGAATGAAATCGACCTGGCCGCCGATGCCGGAGAAGAACCGGCCCATCAACGTATCGGCCGCGATCTGTCCGGTGAGGTCGACCGCGAGCGCGGAGTTGACCGCGACCATCCGGTCGTGGCGCGCAATCACGAACGGATCGTTGGTGAAACTACTCGGCCGCATCTCGATGACAGGGTTGTCGTCCACCCAGTCGTACAACGCGCGACTGCCCATGATGAACGATGTCACCACCTTGCCCGGCAGCAACGTCTTACGACGACCGGTGATCACGCCTTCCTCGACGAGCGTCTTCACGCCGTCCGAGAACATCTCCGAGTGCACGCCGAGATCGTTTCGTCCGGCGAGCGCGCCGAGCACCGCATCGGGGATCCTGCCGATGCCGAGTTGCAGCGTGGCGCCATCAGGAATCAGGCTCGCCACGTGTTGCGCGATGTCGATCGAGGTGGCATCCGGCGGCTGCGGCGACAGTTCCGGTAGCGGGTAATCAGCCTCCACCAACGCCGTGATGTGATCGACATGGACGAACGAATCGCCGTGCGTGCGCGGCACCTGCGGATTGACTTCCGCCAGGATCAGGTCGGCGGCTTCGACGCCGGCGCGCACCACATCCACCGACACGCCCAGGCTGACGTATCCGTGCCGGTCCGGCGGCGAGACCTGAATCAGCGCGACGTCGACCCGCACGCGGCGCGTGCGGATCAGCGCCGGGATTTCCGACAGAAACACCGGCATGAAGTCGGCACGGCCGGCATGCACCGCCTCCCGGACGTTGTGCCCGATGAAGAACGCCGTGTGCCGGAACCGACCCTCCATCCCCGGCGCCACGTAGGGCGCCGGCCCGAGGGTCAGCAAATGGACGATGTCGTTATCGGCCAGGTGTACGCCGTGCGTCACCATCGCCTCGACGAGCACGTGCGGCTCCGCGGCGCCGGATCCGATCAAGATCCGACGGCCGCGCGGAATCCGCCGCACCGCCTCCTCCGGCGAAGTCAGCTTCGACGCGTAGCGGTCCTGCCAGGTCTGTGTCTGCGATCGGATCGTCATCGGATGTCGGGGACGAGACCGCCCCCAAGAGGTTCGTCCGAAGTATAGCGGATCGGGCCCGCGGGGTGCTTTGCCCGCGAGGCGGCCGGGAGTATCTTCAGCCCTCCAACGACAGGACGTGGACGTGCGATTCGTAAACGTGACGCTCAGTAGCGTATGCCTCGTGGCGACGATCGGTGGATGTGGTCGGGCGACCTCCGGCCCAACCTCCCTCAAGACTTTTGCCGACAGCGCGAGCTACGCGATCGGCATGAACATGGCGATCTCGCTCGAACGATCGAACGCGGACATCGAGTTGCCGGCGGTCATCAGCGGGCTGAGCGATCGGCTGGAACAGCACAGCCTCATGTTGACCGAGGAACAGGCGAACGCCGTGCTGCAGCGGTTGACGACGCAGTTGCGCGAAGCGCAGATGTCGTCGGCGCGGGAAGAATCTGCGAAGAACGAGACCGAAGGCGAAGCCTATCTGGCGGAAAACGGCCATCGCGCCGGCGTCATCACGACGCCAAGTGGGCTCCAGTACGAGGTCCTGCGCGAGGGAACCGGACCCAAGCCAACGCTGTCCGACCGGGTGCGGGTGCACTACGCCGGCACGCTGATCGACGGCAAGGAATTCGACAGCTCCTACAAGCGGGGCGAGCCCATCGAGTTCGATGTGCGTGGGGTGATTCCGGGTTGGACCGAGGCGCTGCAACTGATGTCGGTGGGCAGCAAGTATCGACTCGTGATTCCCGGCAGCCTCGCATATGGCCCGCAGGGTTCGCCACCGGACATCGGGCCCATGGCGACGCTGATCTTCGAGGTGGAGCTGCTCGCCATACCCTAAACTGGGTTGGGGACGACGCCAACCGTTGGGGCGACGCTAACCGTTGGGGGCGACGCATGCGGGGGGGTGACGCGTGCGTGGGGGGCGACGTATGCGGGGAGGGGCGACGCGTGCGTCGCCCCTACTACGTTGTGATTATGATGCCACGTCCTGTCTCCCGGCCGCCGGACGCGCGGTGGCGGTCCTCCTCGCCATCGCCGTGACCTGTATGGCCGTGGCACGTTACGTGTAGGGGTCGTCCGGACCCGCCGGTGGTGACGCCGGCGGCCGCGGCGGTTCGCGCTCCGGTGTGACCGACGGTTTGGGGCGGGCTGCTCCAAGGGAAAACAACCGGAACGCCGGCGCCTCATACGCCGGCGGCAGATAGTCGGTCGGGATGGCCACCTGATTGCCGTCGCGCATCGCCCCGTAGTGGGGGGACATGATCTCCACACCCGCCTCGTTGAACACGTCCTGGATGTGCTGGTGGAGGTCCGAATAGATCCGCGCCATCCGACTCGGATCCTCGGTGTACGCGTTCAGCTCGTAGCGCACGTACGAATCCTCCAAACTCGTCTGCAGCACGAATGGGCCCGGCTCCGCCATCAGGCCCTCGGTGCGGGCCGCCGCACTCACCAACAGCTCGTGCACCCGCTTCCAGGGAACGTTGTAGCCGATCGTAACGCGCGTATGCAGGATGACCCCGCCTTCCTTGGCGGTGGAGCTGTAGTTGACGATGTGGCCCGCGAGCACCATGGCGTTGGGGATCGTGATGTCCACATTCTTCGATGTCCGCACCCGCGTGACCAGCAGGGTACGTTCGATCACGTCACCGAGGGCATCCGCGATGCGCACCCGATCACCGAGCTTGAACGGGCGCATGTAGGTGATCACGACGCCCGCGATGATGTTGCCGATGGCGCCCGCCGACCCGAAGGATAGCAGCACACCGAAAAACACCGAGACACCCTTGAATGCGTCCGATCCCGATCCGGGCAAATACGGGAACATCATCACGAGGGCAAACGCGAAGATCAGGAATCGGACGATCTTGTAGGTCGGCTCGGCCCACTCGCTGTAGAACCCCCGGAAGGTGAGCTTCCGGCGATGGATCCCATCGAAGAACAGGTGGATGAACCTAAGCAGGTAGTACGTCACCAACACGATCACGGCGATCTGGAACAGGTTGGGCACGTACCCAACAAACGCGGAACCGATCTGCCGCACCGGCGCCAGGATATACGCGAACAACTGATCGGACAGATCGTGCGTCCATGGGAAGAAACCGAACACCAGCGGGATCGCGTAGAAGAAGACCAGCACGATCATCGCGATGCGCACCACTCGCGCCAGGCCCACCGTGAACGCGGTAGCCCGCGCCGCTGACAGCAGCTCGAGCCGCTGAATCCGAATCGGCCGAATGAGCTTCCCCTGCCATCCCTCCAGCGTGCGATAGATGACGGGGAACATCCGCGCCATCGCCATCAGGATAGCGACCACCACCATCGCCACCAGCAGCGACTTGGCGAGGCCGCCTGCCACCAGTTTGGTGATCGTCCAGAGCGAGTCACCCGCCAGCGCTTCGGCGATCGCGCGGGCATGCTCCGCGGCGAGCGCCGCGCGAGGCACCGCCGCCGCGAGCGCGTCGGCCTCGGTGACGGTCGTGATCACGAACGTGCCGAGCACGATGTCCGACGCCCCGTCGCTCTCCACAATGGCAACCGTGTCGTCGGCGAACGTGTCGTCCTCGGCAATGCGCGCGAGGCGGTTTATGATCGCGGCCGCCCGTTCCGCGGGGCCAAACGGCCCGATGCGCGCACGGACCTGGAAGAGCGTGTCGCCGTCGAACACGACGGGCACGCCCGCCGCCACTTGGCGGACGGAATCGGTCCGGGTCTGTCCCAGCGGACCCAGCGTGGCGAGCACGATTGCCAGCAGTGCGAACATCGACAACCTCCAATGACTCATCCGCGGCCCTCGGCGACCCTACTCGATCAACACCTGTTCTTGAGCCGATATGAACAGTACATCGCCGAGCGCCTTGTGCCGCTGGAACAGGTCCGCGCCCCTCGTGTGCAGCCGGTCGATCGTGAATCCAAACAGGACGAGATCGGCCTGCGCCGACGTGACCTCGACCAGGTGGCCGAAGTTGGACTGCTCGTCGCTTGGGAACACGACGAGGTTGCGTCGGCTCACCGGCAACCGCCCCGACGTGATCATCGCCAGCCGTTCGGTCCGCCGCTCCTCCACCTGTTCATGGGGGTAGGCGGTAAAAATCCGGATTTCGGCATCGCGCCAATCGGGGTGACCGAGCAGGATATACGACAGCAGAATCATCAGGTTGGCGTTGCGGTAGTCGTGCCAGGTGAGCCACACGTGGATCGTTGCACGCTGCCCGAAGAAGTGCTGGCCGTTGCGCAGCACGAGGCTGTTGACCCCCGCGGCCGCGGCCATCTCGCACGTGTCCATCATTTCGCCGAGCGCGTCGGCCCCGTCGACCCCGTCGGCCAACGAGAACTCCGTGAGCACGCAGTTATGCTCCGTGCCGAGGAATCCGGGCAGTTGGAGTGACTGGGCCACCGCCGACCGCATCGACGGCGAGATCATCGTATCGACGTATCGACGTACAGCGCACCGTGGCGCTGGTGGATCATCTTCACGAGTCGGGTCTGGACCGTCCGACTCTCGCGAAACGTCGCCGGATTCAGCTGGCCCTTGATGTAGTACAGGTAGGCGCCCACGCCGTAGCGATGACACAGCCATGCTGGCGAGGAAAACGGGGGCCGTGCCGAAGCCGTGCCCCGTTTGCTTCGCCGCCGCCTGGCCCGCCGATCCGGTCATGCGCTTCCTCTTGTGAGCGTCGGGAAGCTATCGACGCCGAATCTGGCGGACAAGCGGTCTTCAGGCCACCTGCATCGCCCCAAGCAACGCGGCGATCGACGCCTCGTCCAACGCATAGAGAAACATCCCGTGCAGCTCGTGGTCCGCCAACACCGGTTCATCGAACCGGAAATCGGTGGCGACCACCAGCGCCGATTCCGACCCGCCGAACGCCGGCGTGGCAAACGCCGCCGAGCGGTCGACCTGGAAGATGGGCACCGAAGGCAGGAGATAGTTGCCCATGCACTGGGCCAGGGCGTTGAGGAAACTCCCGGCCATGATGTTTCCCAACTCCTTCAAGCTCGACTGCTCGAGCGGACCAAACGTGGTACCGGATCCGACAGGGCGCTGGAGCAGCAGGTCCGCCAGCACGCCCGCATTGGGTTCGCGCATCAGGAACGACGTATGGCCGCGCAGATCGCCCAGCATCTCCATCGTCAGCGCCACCACACGCTCGTCCGGCGCGGCAAACCGACTGGCGACCGCACCGAGCGGTGCCACGGAAACGCGCGGCACGTCGATCATCACGCTCACGCCGGTCATCTGCGACAACACCGTGGCGGCATGTCCCGAACCGATGTTCGCCATTTCCCGTAGCGCATCCACCTCGGTGGATGACAGGGCCGGGACGCAGCTCATGACGTCCCCCCGGCCGGAACCGCTGGGTGCATGATGCGCCGGGCTTCGGCGGCAAGCCGCGTGCCGTCGAACGGCTTCACGATGAATCCGGCCACACCGATATGCGTCGCCTCGGCCACCAGTCGGTCCTGCCCCATCGCGGAGCACATCAGGATACGGGCGTCAGGGTCGAACGCGATGATCGCGCGGGCCGCTTGGATCCCGCTCATCTCGGGCATGACGACGTCCAGCGTTACGAGATCGGGACGCAGGGCCTCGTACCGTTCCACGGCCGCCTTCCCGGTTTCGGCTTCGCCGATCACCGTAAACCCCGCCTCGTTCATCGCGCGCACGATCATCGCGCGCATGAACATGGCATCGTCACAAACCAGCACGGTCTTACTCACGGGTACCTCCAGGACATGGTGAAGCCCTCACGGCGCGACCGTCGCACCGGATGTGGGCATGGCGCATGCCTGTCGTAGGCTCGCGCCGATCTCGGACAAGGGCAGCACGTCGCGCACGGCACCGAACGTCACGGCGACGCGCGGCATGCCATACACCACGCACGACTCCTCGTCCTGGGCAATCGTGTGGGCTCCGCACCGCCACAGCGCTCGCATCCCGTCGGCCCCGTCGGATCCCATGCCGGTCAACAGCACGCCGACCGTTCGGTTCCCCGTTACGGACGCGGCGCTCCGGAACAGCACATCCACGGCCGGCCGATGCAACGCGTCGGCTGGGTCTTTCGCGAGGATCACCGTCAGGTGATTGCCGGCGGACCGTAGCGACACGTGTGAATCCGCGGGTGCGATCGCCACCATACCGGGGCCCAGCACGTCGCCGTGGCGGGCCTCCCACACGGTGAGCGGCAGCGCTCGGTCGAGCCGTTCGGCGAACGCCCGGGTGAACCCGACCGGCATGTGCTGCACAACCACGATCGGCGCGGGGAATTCCGCACCCAGCGCCGACAGGACCATTTCGATCGCCCGCGGCCCCCCGGTCGACGCGCCAATCACAATCAGCCGCGGCTCGCCGACCCGGGCCGGAGCCAACGGCAGCGGCTCGCCGCCAGACGCGACGGCGTTTCCCGTCGCGTTCCCCGTCACATGCACCAACTTTTGGATCAGCACTTCGCGCAGCGCCTGAAAATCGACGAGCGAATACGCTTCCTTGTCGATGAAGTCGGCCGCGCCCCGGCCCAAGGCCTCGACGGTGATGGGCGCCCCGTCGCCGGAGCGGGTCGACAGGATGATGACGGGCATCGGCCGCAGCGCCATCAGGCGATCCAGCGTGTCCAGCCCGCCCAGTCCCGGCATGTTGAGATCGAGCGTCACCGCGTCCGGCCGCCATTCGTCGAGCCGGGCGAGGAACTCCTCGCCGGAGGCCGCGGCACCGACGACCGTGATGCGCGCGTCCCCCTCCAGCAGCCGGCGCAGGCCCTCGCGAATGAACAGGGCGTCATCGACGATCGCCAGTCGCACCGGCTTCATCGCGATACCTTGCGATACGCGATACAACGACCAAGGCGTACCGTTTCCAGTTGCGGAAACATCCCGATGATCGATTCGGAGTGCCCCAGGAACAACAGCCCGCCGGGTCGCAGCACGGAAACGACGTTGTTGATCGCCCGCCGGAGCGCGTTGCTCGAAAAATAGATCAGCACGTTGCGGCAGAACACGACGTCGTAGGGCAGGGCGCGCCGGAAACTGGGGAGATCGATGATGTTCCCGATCCGGAACGCGATCCCCTCGCGATAGGCCGGCTTCACGCTGAACGTGTCGTTGCCATGGTCGATCAGGTAGCGCGCGACTTGCGCCGGCGTCAGTTCACGTAGCGAGCGCCGGCGACACTCTCCCCGCCTGGCGATATCCACTCGATCGGGGTCGATGTCGAACGCGTCGATCCTTACTGCCGGGCGATCCGGCCCCTGCATCAGATCCGTGGCCCACATGTTCAAGGTGAAGGCTTCCTCGCCCGACGAGCAGCCGGCGGACAGAATCCGCAACTCCCCGGGTACGGCCAACGAGGAACGGAGCACGTCCCGCCCCTCGCCGAACAGCGCTTCGAACTGAGCCGTCTCGCGAAACAGGTACGTTTCGTTGTTGGTGATCGCCCGGGCCAGCTCGCGCAGCTCGCGCTTCGCGTCGGTACGTACCAACACGTAGTAGTGCATGAAGCTCTTGAGCTGAAACACGCGCAGCCGTTGCTGCAGGCGCGACTCCAGGATCTGGCGCCGATGCTCCGGGAAATGCATCCCCAATTCCTCGTCAAGGAACTCGCTGAGCAGGTGGTACGCTTCGTCGGTGAGCGGCACGACCGGGGCCGGCGTCAGGGCGGCAATCATCGTCCGAGTACCGCGCGTGCCCGATCGGCTACCGCCGGCACCGAGTCGGCGGTCAGCAGCGCAAGCGTCGCGACGTCTTCCGGCTGCTTCGCGGCACCGAGCGCCGTCACACTCGCCAGACGGATGTACCAATCCGCATGGGTGACCCCGGCGCGGAACACCTCCAGGTCACGCGCCCCGCCACAATCGACCAGCGCCCGATAGGCAAACCGGGCGGCCGGCGACGAACTCGTGGCCACCGCCCGCAACACGGCGCGCGCTTCAGCCCCGCCGATCATGCCCAACGCGGTGACCGCGAGGGTCAGCAGTCCTTCGTCATCCCGTTCGAGCACGGCGCGGAGGGCCGGGACGCTCCCTTCGTCGCCCAACACACCGACCAACCGTATCAGATCGCGCCCCGGTCGGTCCCACAGGAGTTGCCGCAACCGCGGCAGCGCGCGGGCGAGCCCGGCTTCATGGGCGACGTTGACGGCGTAGGCGCCGAAGGTCTCCGGAGCGGCACGCAGCCAGTCGAACCATGGCAGCCGGACGATCACGTCGGTGCGCCCGCTCGCGTGACCCAATGCTTCGAGCCGCTCGTCGTCAGGCAGGGCCACGATGTGCGCCGCGGCCGCCGCGGCCGATGCCTCGGTAACGCTCCGCAGTATCGCCGTCACCGGGTCGCGGTTGGGACCTTCCGCGTCGAGGACGCGACGGATGGCGTCCGCATGCCGGAGGAGGATCGCGCCCCACCCCATGCGCACGTCCCGCGGGAGCCGGCGGTACAACGCCGGCAATGCCTCACCGACACGCGAATCGTCGTTGGCGAACACGCACTCCGCGAGGCCATCGACCTGGTCATACCGCGAGGTATCGCTCATGGCGGCACAGAGCGCATCGACATCCACCCCCGCCGGGTGGAGCGCACCCAATCGAAAGCCCCATGCACGCAGCGTGCCGACGCGACGCAACAGCGGCCCGATGAGGTCGGATCGATGTGCCAGGCACGCCGGTACCGGTCCCAGTTCGAGTCCGCCTTTGGCCAGTTCGTCGAGCGCCTCACCGTCGAGCGGGCCGGGTCCCAACGCCAGTGCGCAACGCGCCGCTGCCGGCCTCGCCGTGGGCTCCCCGTGACGCAACGTGACCGCAAGCGCCTCCAGCAGCCCGGGCACGGGTGCCGGGACTTCGCGGGCGCCCTCCAGCGCGTGCGCCAGCAACTCCAGCAAGGGTTCCGCCGTGCCGGTCGTGGCGAGCCACTGCCGCGCGAGCAGCCGCACGGCCTCGGGCGCTCCGATGCGCGAGAGGGCTTCCGCGGCCAGCGAACCGACCATCGGGTCATCGAGCTGCGAGCCGAGCGCCGCGACCGCCTCGGGCGCGCGCACATCGCCCAGCGCCTCGATCGCCGCCATGCGCACCCACAGGTCTCCGTCGAGAAACGGCAACAAGTCGTGCACGGAGGACCGATGGCCCAGCCGCCCGATGGCGGTGATGGCCGCCTGCACGATGTTCTCGTTCGGATGCCGTAAGGTGGCTCGCAACGGCGCAAGCGCCCGCGGATCCCGCACATGGTCCAGCAACAGGACCGCCTGAAGCACCACGTCGCTGTCTCGATCGCGCAACAGGTCGATCGCGAGGGTGGTGGCGCCGTTCCCGCGCATCTTCAACATCTCGAGCCCGGCGTTGCGCAGCAGGTCATCGTCCCCGTCTCGCAGGAACGCGGTGAGACAGTCATCGGACAGCACGGTCGCGCCGATACGCAGCGCCGGCTCGCGGACGCCGCGGCTCGGATGCCGCAGCAACGGCACGAGCGCCGCGTCGCGCTGCTCGGCCGGCATCCGCACGACCCCGGTAAGGAGGTCCCGCGCCGCCGACTCCGGGAGGGGTTCGACGGCCGCCTGGGGCATCACGATCGTCATGCCGCGAACCGGTGGGTGAGCTGTCGCAGGATCTCGGCCTCACGCACGAGCCCGGACGTCGTCGCCGCGAGCTGCTCGCTCGCCGTCAGGTTCTGCCGCGCCACATCAGTGATCTCTTCGGTCGCCTTCACCACCAGGTCGCCACCGCGTTTCTGCTCGCGGGTCGCCTCGGCGACCTGCTGCGTCATGTTCGTCATGTTTTCCACGGCGTGGAGCACCGACTGCGTGCCGTTCGACTGTTCACGCGCCGCATTTGCGAGCTGTTGGGTGATTTGTTGCATCGTCGCGGTGGTGGACACGATCTGCGCCGCGCCGCGCGATTGCTCCTGCGTGGACCCGTGGACTTCGCTCACCAGTTCGCTGGTCTGGTTCACCGACTTCACGATCTGCTCCAGCACCGAACTGGTCAGCTCGACCGCCTGGCCGGTATCCCGCTGCACCGAGGCAATCACGCCGCCGATTTCGCGAATGGATTCCACCGACCGTTCCGCCAGCCGCCGCACTTCTTCCGCGACGACCGCAAACCCGCGGCCGACGTCACCGGCGCGCGCCGCCTCGATGGCCGCGTTCAGGGCCAGCAAATTGGTCTGGTCGGCGATCTCCTCGATGATGGCGATGATCTTGCCGATGTCCTTGCTCGACTCGCCGATGCCGTGGATCACGCGCGACAACTCCGATCCACGTTCGTTCACCGTCGTCGCCGCCGCGCGGGACACCTCTTCCACCACCCGGACACGGGCGGCAACGGCGTCGATGGAGGCTGCCATCTCTTCGATCGTCGTCGCCGTCTCCTCGACGGACGCCACGAGCGACTCGGAGTTGGCCGCGACCTGGCCGCTGGTTGCTCCGACCTGCTGAATCGACGCGGCGGTTTCTTCCACCGTCGCCGCCAGTTCGTGCGCGGCCCGGGCCACCTGGTCGATCTGGGTCGCCATTTCCACCATCGCCGACGACGTTTGCTCGCTCGACGACGACTGGTGCTCCGCGCCCTCCTGCAGATGCGCCGCCGATGCCGACAGTTCCTCCGATGCTTCCGCCACCGTCTCGGCGGTGCGCAGGACGGCACCGATCAACTCGCCCAGCGTATCCATCATCCCGTTCGCCTGACGACTCAGGTCACCGAACTCGTCGTCCGACTCGACGGCCAGCTTCGTCCTGAAGTCGCCACGCCCCATGCGGGCGAATCCCTCGGAGAACTGCGTGACCGATTTGCCCACCACGCGAATGATGACGACGGACAGGGTAATGAGGATGGCCAGGGCAATGACGGTCACCACGACCGTCGAACCGGTCGCGAGGACCTGCGCCGCGCGCGCCCCCGCAAATCCCGCGGACATCGCCGCCTGATCGCCGGCAGTCTGTCTCTGCAGCTCGTCGCGAATCGCGTTGAACTGCGTCGTCATCTCCCGGAGCGATGCCACCACGCCGTCACCGGTCTCCCCCGCGAGCAGGCGACCCGTCGCATCACGGGCCGTGCCGAAGTACGCCTCGAACTGCCGCTCGAGGGCGTTCAGCTCGTCCGCATTCCGTACCGGATTCGTCCGTGCGGTCGCCAGCCGATCGAGGAACGACTCGCGCACCGATTCCGCGTCCCGCAGCATGTCCGGATCCGCCGCGGCCACCGCATCCTGCATGGTCCGCTGGAGCTCCGTGAGCAATCCTTGCATGTCCCGGCTCAACTCGAGCGAGGGAGAGTAGCCCAATTCGATCAACTCGAGCCGTCCGGCGCTTCGCTGTCCCAAGGCGACGGACAGCACCAGCAGCAGGAGAAAGCCGGCACCGGATACCAGCGGCATCAAGCCGACCTTTTGCGCGAACTTCAGATTCTTCAACACGGTTCTCTCCACCTGATTGGCTGGCGACCGACCGATGCACGTGGGCACCGGCCGGCCACGTTGCCGTTTATCGAATGATCCGGATGGCGCGGACGCCGGGCGCCAACGCGCTGCCCGGTGCGACGTATCCGATGGCGTTCGGATTCGCCCGCGCGTACGCAATCACTTCCCGATCCGACGCCTTCTCGACGGGCGGTACGCCACGCCCGGAGAAGATTTGCCGCTGCCAGAAGGCCTTGATGGCCGACACCGACTTGCCGTGGACGGCGTCGCTGAAGCGCGCCCGCGCGTCCGTGTTCTCGGACTGATCGATCGGGACGACCGTCTGGCCGTTGTCCCATTGCGTGGTGCGCTTGAGGAAGAGCCGTGACAGGTCGTCCGCGGTCAGCTCCGTGACCGAACTGGCTTCGTTCACGATGACCACGAACCCGTCCTGCGCCGCCACCCGACCCGCGCCGAGCACCAGCGCGGCGAGCACCATCACGATCTGATTCATTCCCCGCATGGCAGCCCCCTAAAACGCGGTCGAGAGGCTGATCACGACGTAGTTCACCGACGCCGGGCGATCACTGGTGAAATCGATCACCGGCGCGTCGGCCCAATAGCCTTTGGTGAAGTGCGCTTCGCCCTTCAACACCAGGTTCGGCTGGAACGCATAACTCGCGCCGGCCGTGTACGCGTCATTGAAGTCGACCGACGGCAGCGGCGCATACTCGAGGTCCGCGAAATCGGCCTGTCCATGGAACGTGAGTCGTTCGGTCGCATGCAGCCCGAGGTACCCGTAGTAGGCGGCGTAATCGAGGATCGGCAGATCGAACACGCGATACTCTGCCCGCGCGGTGAACCAGTGGAACGTGCCGTCCACCGACGCATGCCATTCCTTCCACGTACCGGCGAAGTCACCCTGATCGATCTCCTGGCGGCTCGCGCCGACACCGGCCCGCAACCCATCGATCGGCGTGGTGAGCCAGAACTGCCCGCCCAGGCCCTGCTCCACCCGTACGGCGAGACCGGCGTACGACGAGTCGATGGTCATACGATTGATCATGCCCCAGCCACCGGCGAACCCGGAGAACTCGAGGCCCCACCCTGCCGCCGGGACGACGTCGTAGGACGCCACGACCCCGTCGACGGTTTCGCTGGTGAACGCGCCTTCGAGATAGAAGTTGAACGGCGCACGATACAGCGGCAGCACGACACCCACGTCGCGGACCTCGTTGTAGATGCCCGCGGGAATCGGGGTCCGCCCGATCCGCACATCGACATCGCCGAAGCGGTGTCCGACGAACGCCCAGTCCAACTTCACGTCGGCCTCATCCGTCACGACGGGGCTCTGGCCCAACCGGCGGTGACTGAATTGCAAGGTGACGTTGCCCTTGTCCGTCAACGCATAGCGGAACTGCATCGCGGCATTGCGATAGTCACCCGTTCCGGATTCCGATACCCCGAGGAACGTGCCGCCGTTGGCGATCCCGTATCCCTGCGTGAGGTACCCGTGAATCGACAGTTGGGAATCGACCTGCGCCGTTGCCGGCGCGGTGATCCCGATCAACGCACTGAGACACAGCACGCTATAGACTTTCCGTTTCATCTCCGTTGCCCTTTCAAGTTGACCGTATACAACCCACCCACGCCCTCAGATGCGGCAGGTGCCACACCTACTGATCGGTGCTCAAACGAAATCGCACCGTCTGCTGTACCTCGACCGGCACCGAGCGACCCTGGAACCGGCCCGGCCGGTACGAACTGCGGCGCACGGCATCGATCGCCGGCCGCTCGAACATGCCGACCGTGGACTCGATCACCTCGATCGATTCGGCATCCACCCGCCCTGACGGATCGACCACGAACTTCAACACGACGTCCCCTTCGATCCGATCGCGCCGGAGGGACGAGGGATACCGCACAGCGGGACTCGATACGAGTTCCGGCAGCAAATCCACCGTCGCGACCGTGTAGATCTCATGCGCGGATCCGCTCGCAACCGAGCCGCCCAGAATGTCGACCCGCCGCACGCCGGATGGCAGCCGCAGGCCGTCGGCGACATATCCGATCGCATGCGGATTCGCCTGCACCAGCGCGAGGACCGCTTGATCGTTGCCCTGCTCCGCCGGCGGCACCTGGCGACCCGAAAACACCTGCCGTTGCCAGAACGCCTTGACCTGCGCCGTACTCTTATCGTGGATCGCCACGGTAAAGGCGTCCCGCACCGGTGAGCGATCCGGCAAGTCCACCGGTATCACCGCCTGGCCATCGCGCCACTGCGTCGTCCTGCGCAGGAAGAGATCCGATATCTCCGCCGCCGTCATCGAACGGACCGCGTTCGCGTCGTTGACGATCACCTGGAAGCCCGCCTGCGCGTGCAATCTGCCAACCCCGAACAGCGCGCCGGCAAGCGCCAACCACAGCGTGACTTTGCGTACCTTGAGCACCTTCATGTGAGTTCCGTCCTTTCTGTGTCCAAACCGTCAGGCACGAGCAGCGCGCGTGCCGAGTCCAGGAGGATCAGCAGCGTTTCAGCCCGCTCGAGCACCCCGATGATGTATTCCGATTGCGACGTCATCACGTCGTCTGGTGGCGCATCCACCTTGTGCCGATCGATCCGTACCACCTGTTCGACCGCGTCGACCAACAACCCCAGCACACGCTGGCGCGAGGCGGCGATCAGGATGCGACTCTGCGACGTGATCGTGGACGCCGGTAACCCGAGCCGAACCCGCAAATCGACCACCGGCACGACCCGTCCCCGCAAGTTGATGATCCCCCGCACGACATACGGCGCGTGCGGGACGCGGGTGATCGTATCCACCCGCACGATTTCCTGTATGGTCTCCACGCCGAAGCCGAACGTCTCGCGACCGAGGCGAAACGTGACCCACGTCTCCCATTGGGCGGCCGTGGCATCGGCGTCGCGCCCTGCATCGGCATCCGCGTGCACGCTGTCGGCAAACGCATACAGCCGCTCGGGCCCGCTCCAATCGGTCGACGCGGGCGTCCCCGCCCCACGCGTTGCGGATCGTACTTTCGTCTGCGTCATCCCTGCTCCGTGGTAAACGGCTCGACATCAACGAGCGCGCGGGGATCCAGAATGAGGATCGGCCGCCCGTCGCCCAGCACCGTCGATCCGGCGATCCCCGTCGGACGACCGACGATCGGATCGAGTCCCTTGACGACGACTTCCTGCAGGCCGTGGATCGCATCCGCCACCAGCCCGCGTCGCTTGCCTCCCGCCCCGACCACGACGACGTAGCCCCCATCCCGGGCGGCCGTGCCGGTGCCGAAATGCGTCCCGAGATCGAGCAACGAGATGACCTCGTTCCGCCAACGCAGGACGCCGGCACGGTTCACACGATGGCAGTCCCCCGGGCGCAACCGGCGACTCTCCACCACCGACGTCAGCGGCAGTGCGTACAGCTCGTCATCGGCGCGGAGCAACAGCGCCCGCGCGATCGAGACGGACATCGGCAACCGCAAGCGGAACGTCGTTCCCGCGCCAACGGTCGACGACACCTCGATGTCGCCACCCTGGCGGCGCACCGCGTCGCGCACCGCGGCCAGTCCGAGTCCACGCCCCGCACTCATGTCGGCATGCAGGCGCGTCGTGAATCCCGCCTCGAAGAGCACCGGGAACACGTCCTCGTCCGGGCCGAAGGTGAATCCCCGGGCCGCCGCTGCCTGGCGTAGCTGATCACGATCGATGCCGCCGCCGTCGTCCGCGACTTCGATCCGCACTTCGTCCCCGCGAGCCGCGGCACTCACCCACACGGTCCCGCACCGCGGTTTCCCGGCCGCCTCGCGTGCGCCGGGCGACTCCAGTCCATGCACCAGCGCGTTGCGCACGAGGTGACCCAGCGCCTCGTTCGCGAGATCGAGCAGCGCCTTGTCGAGCGGCGTATCGCCGCCGGCTGTCTCGAGCTGCGCGGTTTTCTCGTGGCGGGTGGCCTCGTCGTGCACGATGCGCCGTAACGACCCGAAGACGGTCTTGAGCGGCGTCAGGCGCAGCGCCATCACGTGGTCCTGCACCACGTCGAGCGTGCGGCAGAGCGCCCCGTGCGCCTGTTCGACGTCGTCCCACACCTCGCGGCGGCCGTTCGCGACGCCCTCGTCAAGTCGTCCGAAGGCGCCGACCGTATCGGTGAGCCGGTTGCGCAGAATCACCATCTCCGCGAGGACGTCGATCAGTTGATCGAGCGCCGCGAACGGCACGCGGACACTCGCATGCCCGGTCTCACCCGAATCGGCGTCGGCCGCCACCGGGGCACCGCCCGACGGCGCGGGCCCGTCCTGCCGCAGCAACGCCTTCGTCTGCGTGCGAAAGGCATCGAGGCTCGCCAACAACCCGCCGATGTCGAGCGCCCCCTCGTCCGTCGACCCCAGCAGCCGATCCTCCATGTCGTGCGCGAGCTGCTGTAACGCCGCGAGTCCCATCATGCCGGCGTTGCCCTTGAGTGTGTGCAGCTCGCGCTTCACGTCGAGCAGCCGCTCCTCGCTCGGATCGCCGTCGAGCGCCCCGAGGTCGAGCAGCCACTGTTCGACGCGCTCGACCCGCTCCAGGGCATCCAACGCGAAATCACCGAAAAGCGCTGCGAACCCTTCCATGGGACTAGACCAGCATTCCGTCGAGTAGGTCGTGGAGTTGCGCCGGCGTGAACGGCTTGGTCAGGTACCCTTGCGCCCCGGCCTCGAGTCCGCGCTCGATGTCCCCCGCCGAGTCCTCGGTGCTCTGCAGCACCACGGGGATCGACCGGAATGCCGGTTCGGCGCGCACGTGCCGGAGGAACTCCAGCCCGCTCATCTGCGGCATGTTGACGTCGAGCAGAATGAGACTGATATCCGTGTGTTCGTGCAGCCGCGACAAGCCGGTGTGACCGTCGCTGGCGAAGAGGGGCAGCACGTCGCAGCCTCGGTACGCCTTGAGCGCCAGGTCATACATCTTGTGCAGCAGGAGCGAATCGTCGACCACCAATACCTTCCGTTGCATCGCATCAACCTCATGGTGTGGTTCCGAGGGCGCGCAGCATACCGCGCCGGAACGAGCGGAAAGCAACCGCTGTGCCATCGCCGACCGTCTGCGCTAAACCGTTGCATGTGTTGTCGTTACGGATTTGGCGACCCGCGCGGCGCGCGGCGAACGACCAGTTCTCGGAGAGGGAAGTCCGAAAGCTGGACGCGCGGTGCACCGTGTCTCGATACCACAACGACAAAGCGCGCCCTTGCGAGCGCGCTTCTCAAGCCGACACACCGGATGCGGACGAGCTACGCGGTCGCCGCTTCGTGCTCCCGGCGGATGACATCCAGCTTCTCGATCAGCGCCCGATCGACCGGGCGCATGGCGCGTTGCGCCGCGATGTCCGATACGAGGCATCGCATACCCGCGATCGAGTGAGCGAACACGTTGGTCACAGCCGACCCCACGTCCTGTGCACGCGCGCTCACCGCCTTGGCAGCCAGCTCGGTGGCGCCGGCCAGGTCCGAAAGCGCGTTGAATCCGACCATCGCCGCGTTCCCGCGAACGGCGTGCGCGCCGCGCCAGAGCGATTCCGCTTCCGACCAGGCCGGCGGTGACTTCTGCAACCCCGACAACCCGGTGCGCATCTCGCCAAGTCGCTGCTCAGCCTCCTGCAAGAAGATCGCCAGCAGCTCGTCACTGATCGGTCGTGGTTCGTCTCCCGTCGTGCCAATCGTCATCGATGATTCCTCAGGCGGACGCCGCCTGCACCGGTACGAGACCGGCGAGCGCGTCGTCACCTGCTGATGGGAGGGTATCGTGGGCGACCCGGAACGTCCCGTTGATCCGTGCGCCTTCTTCGACTGCGGCGCGCAGCGCGCCACCACGTCGCCTTCGATCAGTCCCGTCGAACCGACGAGCACGTCGCCATCGGCGTGCACGGACCCTTTGACGACGCCGTCAACGCGGATCGCGCCGTCGCAGGCGACCGTCCCGACGATCGTGAGCCCCGGCGCCAGGACCGAGAGCTGGAGAGCGCCGGCGGCCGTGTCGGTGCCGCGTCCCTTACTGTTTCCGTGGTTCCGAAAGAGCATCATGCCTCTCCTCCCTACCACTCAGCTCGCGACCGCGAGGCTGTCGTTGGCCGCGTACGCAAGCTGTTGCCCCGCCAGCGCGAGCCAGTTCAGCGTGCCCGCCCAGGGGGGAACGGCCCCATCCTCCGGCAGCCGCCGTGCCGCGTGCCGCACGAAATCGCCGCTACCCAGTGTGGTGGCCGCCGCCGGTTTCGCCAGGAGGAATCCCTGCACCGTGTCCAGTCCCTCGCCGAGCACCGCCGCCAGGTCGTCGACGTTGTCGATCCCTTCGGCGACGGCGTAGGCACCGAAACTCCCCGCCAGGTCCCCGATGGACCGCAGGACGGCGCGACGATAGAAGTCCCGGCTGGATCCGGCGACCAGAAAGCGATCGATCTTGAAGTAGTCCGGACGGCACCCGAGGATCATGCGGTAGTTGGACTGCCCGAGGCCGATGTCGTCGAGCGCGAAACTGAACCCCGCTTCCCGCAACTGCAGCAGCACGTTCGCGAAGCGCTGCTCCGACCACGACGGCGAGTGCTCCACGATCTCCAGCGTAATCCGTGACGCGGAGAACGGCGACGCCTCGACGAGGTCGAGCAGAAACCGCACGAATCCTTCGTCCTGCTCGAGCGTGATCGCGTGGACGTTCAGGGTCAGCCGCACCCCGCCGCCAAGGGCGAGCGCGGACTGGAGGATCTGCCGGATGCACATCCGATCGATCTGGGCCTCGGCGCGTTTCCGGCGGCCGTAGGCAAACAACACCTCCGCCGACTCCAGGTTGGTTCCCTTGGGACCGCGCACCAATGCCTCGAACGCGTGCAGGTGCCAGCCCGTCGCGCGATGCTGCATGATCGGTTGGAACACCACGGTCAGATTGCCGGGCTGGAGTATCCGGTCGAGCATCGTCTCAGCCATTCGACGACTCCATGCTGCGCCTGCCGCTCCACAGATCGGAGGCCTTTCCGAGACCCAGCAGTGCGAACGATTCGGACACGAGATCGGACAGGGGGATCGGCTTCTCGAGGAACGTGTCCGCGCCGCAGCGGCGGACCTCCGCCCGCAGTTCGCCCGACCCGTGCGCCGTGATCACGATGATGCGGGTTCGCGGACGGTGCTCGCGAATGTAGCGCACCAGCTCGAGGCCCTCGCGTCCATGAATCCCGGTCAGACGCATGTCGGCAATCACGAGACCGTAATCGATCGCCGACACCAGCGCCTCCGCCTCCTCCCGTTCCCGCGCGGTGTCGACCTCCAGTCCATACGCCTGGAGGTAGTCACGTACCGCATCGAGGACGGGTTGCTCATCGTCGACGATCAGGACGCGATGGTTCGACATCATCTGATTCTCAAGCACCTGGTCTCACTTTGTTGTGGTTCGCGACCGGCAAAAGCAAGACCAATGCCATGCGCCGCACGAGCCAGGCACCCGTGCAAACTGTTCAACGACAATCGCTTAGCAGGTTGCGGAAAAACTGAGCATGTGGACGGAATCACTCCTTGGGAGCCGTGTTGATGTGGTTATGGCTGTTGCGGGCGGGTGCTCGTGGCCTGGTCGACCCAGTGTTCCTCTCCGGAGGGGCCGGGTCCGTGGCGTTGTCGTGGCGTGGCGGTCATGACGCGCACGCTCCCGCCCGTATGAGTGTCCGCATCCGTACGAGGTTGTACGCCGCGTTGGTCAACGTGAAGATCCAGCCGACGTTCTCCCGGCCACGATGATGGAGTTTGCGCAGTCCCCCGATGGTCT
>Ga0214471_10000141_pt1 | contig 70760 bp, 62 predicted proteins | sample RVTome_5_FD_207665 | JGI IMG/M metagenome (GOLD analysis project Ga0214471, IMG submission 207665) | Soil microbial communities from uranium-contaminated site in the Upper Colorado River Basin, Wyoming, United States - RVT142D155 | ecosystem: Environmental > Terrestrial > Soil > Contaminated >... | reverse complement strand
CGTGGACGGCGCCACGCCCCGTTCCGCCGCCAGATGCGTCAGGAATGCCGCTACCTCGGCCTCCCCCATCTCGCCGGGATGCCGCAACCCATGATGGCGCACGAACCGGCGGATCCAGCCCACATAGGCCCGCTCCGTCCGCGGGCTCAGTCGCCTCACCCGGGCCTTCTCACGCACGGTTCGCAAGAGTAAGGACTTCTACACCATCGCCACCTCCAGGCCGCCCCAACTTCATGGACCACCCGCGAGACCGCAACGACAAACCGTTGCGCGCCGTGACATCGTTGTGCACCCTGGAGCCCCTCACCGAACTGGACCACCCGGCATTTCGCGTGGCGCATGGCGCTGTCCTACGGCATGGTGCACCGGATCTGGCAGGCCCAGCCCACCAGAAACTCGTCGACGCGCTCCTACGGGCTCTTTTTGAGCGCCGGTCGCCGCGGGGACCTCCAATGGGCCCGGCACCTGCTCCAGCGCCACGCCCTCTCCGGACTGCCCGACCACAGGGACCTCAAGAACTTCGACTGGAGCTACAACGCCCGTCTCCCCCAACGCGACGTCCTTGAACTCGCCACCCTGAAATGCATCGACGCCAGGGAGGACGTGCTCATCCTCGGCCCTCCCGGCACCGGCAAGAGCCACGTCGCCAAGGCCCTGGCGACCACCGCCGTGCAGCGTGGCTACAAAGTCCTCTACCGCGAAGCGCATCAGCTCATTGAGGACATCACGGAAGCCCGCGAACTCGGCAGCCTCCGCAAGCTGCGCATCCAGATCCGCGACGCCGAACTGCTGCTGATCGACGATCTCTTCCTGCGCAAGCTCCCCACGCACGCCGGCGACGAGCTGGCCGACGTGCTCATGGCGCGCTACGAAAAGGCATCCACCATCATTACCTCGAACCGACCCCTGGAGGACTGGCCCCGGCTCCTCGGCGACGTCGTGGTCGTCACCCCACTCCTCGACCGGCTCATGCACCACGGCCACCTGCTCAAATTCGAGGGCAAGAGCTGGCGGCTCAAGGAAGCGGCCGCCCGGGCTGCGAAACGGGGATCATCGCGCTAACTTGCACCGGTCCCGCCGCCCCAAGGCTGGGGGATTTTGACCCGGCCACAGGTGGAGGAGTTTGAGGTGGCCGCCGGGGGCCTCCGGGAACAGGGATGCGGCAGGTGGACATTCTCCTAAACGGGATCACGCCGGGAACGGCGTGTCACTGAAGCGGCCGCAGCTCCCCGGACCACGCTAAACCGACAGGCTCGCAGCACCCGTGGCGGTTCGGTTTCGGTTCCCGGAGGTCGCTGCATATTATGCGCTCCGAGTTTCTGGGGCGATGGGTCGCGATCGCATCGCGTGGGCCGCTAACCCGGGAATGCTGCTGACGCACTGAACACAGTGGCCGTGGGCTACACGCACTGGGCTACTATGGTGGTGCGCAGCAGATTTCCGAATCTTAGGCCGCAGGCACCAGCACAGGGGCATACAATGGATCCAATGGTCGTGGGCCTGTTGATCCTGCGGGACATCGGGTTCCCCGTCTTGGGCGTTGTGGGCGGCGTGGTCATACTTGCGAGAACAGCTGTCGGTCGACGGTTCATCGCGTCCGTGGGAGGGCGAGCGCCGAGCAATGAGGAGATATCTCAACCGCAAGAGCACCTCGCGCGCCTCGAGGCCGCGCTTGACGATGCCCAGGAACGCCTAGATGTGGCCGAACACATGTTGGCGGAGTCGCGGCGCCGGATCACGTCTCCGGTGCATCCGTCGGAGGTTACGACTCCCGTATGATGCCTGCGGCTTAAACACCCGTAAGGCCCTTCATGAGCATCACGGCAATGCACCTGCCAAAGCGGGCCCAACCTCCGCATGCATCGTGAGTTCCAGCTGGCCCGATTTGCAGGTCATTGCGACGACGTTACCTGGCCGCCGGAAATGGTGGTCCTGCCAGCTCATTTGAGCTATCTTGCCGTTAGGTGTCCCACCACGAGAGCCGCGATGCCCACCACCGCTGACATCCTCGAGCGCATCACCATCGATCCGGAGCAATGCGGCGGCCGCCCGTGCGTCCGCGGGATGCGGATACGGGTGATAGATATCCTGCAGCTCCTCGCGGCCGGTGAGACTCCCGACACGATTCTTCCCCAGTATCCCTACCTTGAACGCGAGGATATCGCTGCGGCGCTCTTGTATGCGGCGCGCCGGCTAGACCACCCCCACCCCGCCGCCTAGAGTGCCGCAGGACGCGGCGCGCGAAGCACCGCTGCGAGCTTGGGTGGATGCGCAACTCCCCTCCTTGCTGGCGACCTGGCGAGTTCAGCGTCGAGACGCACATGTGGATGGCTTGGGGCTGCTCCGGGCAAAGGACGCGGCCATCTTCGCGGCGGCTCGCGAGGAGGGCCGCCAGCACCCGCCGCTGGTGGTGGTCACGAAGGATGAGGATTTCATCAAGTTGCTGGAGCGCCACGGGACACCCCCTCAAGTGGTATGGGTGACGTGCGGCAACGTCTCCAATGCCGAGTTGCACCGCATCATGTCCACCAGTTGGCCGCGAGCCGCTGCGCTCCTTCGAGCTGGCGAGCCGCTCGTTGAGCTTCGATAGCAGCCGTTGGGCCGCTGCGATGCGAGCATAACACCTATAAGGCCTCCGCTGTCCAGTCGACGTAGCTCTACAACACGGGGTGGGGTGGTCCCGTTTTGAAGGATGTGGCTCGGCCACCGATGCTCTGACTTCATTGCGGGATCGGTGCGCTGTTCGGCACCAAACACCTATCTAGACTCGGCGTTGGGACGTCCTCAAGCGGCGACCTCATCTGTGGAGGCACGGATCGGTTAGGCATCGGGCTCGCCCGCCTCCCTCCCTATCGCCCTACGTCAGGTGGCCAGGAACGTCGCCTGGTCATGCTTCCACTGGTGATAGACGGTGCGCGCCAGCTTGTGGGCCAACACCGTCAGGGCTTTGCCCCGGGCGCACGAATGGTGAGTGACGGCTACGGCCGGCAGCGGCTCGCGAGGAAGGAGGTGATGATTGTGCACGCCAAGAGGTTCGCCCGCAGCTCATTGCCGGACCGTTACGCGTCACCCGGGCAGTTGCGCGGGTCCCCAGATCTCCCGAGATTTGGAATATGACCCCAAAGGTCCTTCGGGACGAGATCCTGTGGACGAGATCCTGCGCCTCCCCGTCGAGGAGCGGCTGAACCTGCTCGAGCAGGTGTGGAACAGTGTGGCCGCCGATCCGGCCAGGGTCCCGGTTCCAGAATGGCGTATCGAGGAACTCGATCGTCGCCTGGAGGATTCCTATCCCGAGCGGGTGTCATGGAACGAACTCAAGTCACGGTTCTTCGACCGGACGTAGCGCCCCGTGCGAGTCGTCTACCGGCTCACGGTTGGCCGCGACATTGCCGCGGCCTCGGGGGGGGGGATGAGAGCGAACATGAAGACTGAGATCCTTCAGGACTCCGGTGTGGCCCGCCAGCTTTCGCTCGCGCGTCATGCGCGGATTCGCTAGGCCGCCGCGCGACCCTATCCTATGGCTCAGGTCTGGAGACGCGTCCGAGATTCCCTTCTTCTGGTGCTTCTCGCGCCAGTGTGGATCCCGCTTGCGGTCCTGGTAGCCGTTCTTGCGGTCATCGTCTATCCGTTCACTAGGGCGCGGTTGTGGATGCTTCGTCGCGCCTTTCGGAAGAAGTGGGGGCCCGCCGGCCGCGACATTCTTCTCATCTACTCGAATAGCCCGAACTGGCAGGAGTACATTGAGCAGAATTGGCTTCCGCACCTGGATGATCGGACCGTTCTGCTGAACTGGTCCGAGCGCGCCCAGTGGCGGGAGAAGCATCCGCTCGAGGCGAAGCTGCTTCGAGCTTACCTCGGAGATCGGGAGTTCAACCCCGCGGCGGTGTACATACCCGATCGTGGTAGAGTTCGCGTGATCCGGTTCTGGCAAGCGTTTCGCGATTTCAAGCATGGACGCGAAGCGCTACTGCGACGCCAAGAGGCGACGCTTTTCACACTTATCGACCGAACGCGGGCGGCGGCCTAACACCTGTAAGGCCTCTGTCGTCAAGCGGGCGGAGTTCGACAACGCGGGGTGGGGTGGCCCCGTTGCGATCCCGGCCACGCGTCGCGGCCGATACCGGGTTGGTGGCGTGGGTGCCGCTGGCCCGGGCGCGTCGTCGAGGTCCGGTGGCGGGGGGGCGTTCCTGCTCGAAGTTCAGCTCGATTCCGTTGTGGAACAGGCGCGGGCGGCCGGCGGGACCGGCGGCGGTGAGCCCCGAGCGCCGATGTGCATCGAGGCGGAAACCGACCGCGCCCGCGTCGCCGTGTCCATCTGGTCGCTCGAGGGTCGGGAGACCGGCGGCGGCTGGCGGCTAGGGCGCGTCTCGGGATGTGGCGATCGGGCTCAAGTAGCCATGTACCCGACTGGTCGTCTCCCCTTTCCTATCGTATGTTTGCGTATGCCGTCGGGTTTCCCCGAACGTAGATTGCCTCATTCCCTGACCACAATTGTGATGTCGTCTGGAAGGGCAATCGACGCGCACTCCACGTTCGCCCGGATCGAGTGATGAGCGACAAGAAGCTCCATGGTGTCGAGGCGGTCAACGAAGAGTACCAGCAGTACGACCAGGTCGAGCGGCCGCACGCCTACCATCTGGCCGAGCATGCCGCTGAGGATCAATTCGACGACGAAACGGAGATCAAGACCTGCGATCTGAGCCAGTTGCTTCACGGCGGTGTCGCGGGCCAGGAGCGTTTTGCGGAGGACCTTGGGTCGGCCATGAAGGAGATCGGTTTCGCGATTCTGGTCGGACACGGAGTGGATACGTCCCTGCACGACACCGCGACCGAGAAGGTGATCGAGTTCTTCACCACGGCGACACGCGAACAGAAGATGCGGTACCGCGCGGAACGCCACGGCTCGGTCAACCAGGGATACTTCCCGATCAAGGAGACGAGTGACATCCACCCGGACCTGGTGGAGGGGTGGGTGTTTTGCCGCCGCGCGTTCGATATGCCTCAACACCGGGTCGCACCGTTCGAGGAGACCGACTATTGGCCCCTCGCCGGTTACGAGCCCTTCTTCCGCCAGATCGTGCTGGCGCACGAGCGGCTCATTCTCCCCCTCACGCAGAGCATCTTCCGGTACCTCGGCGTTGATCCGCATCACTATGACGAGCGGTTGACGCAGACCAACTTCGGCTTGCGCCTCAACTACTATCCCCCGATCAGTCGCGAGGACGATGAGTCGGGAGCGGGCAGGCTGTTGGGTCATGAAGACATCGACCTGTTCACGATCCTGCCGGCGCCCAGGGTCGAGGGACTCCAGGCGCTCAACCGCCAGAATGGCAAGTGGGTGCGGGTGCAGGCGCCACCCGGCTCGATCATTCTCAACACCGGCGACTACATGCAGCGGGTCACCAACGACGTGCTGCCGTCAACCACGCACCGGGTCAGCAAACCGCGCGACGGCACCGCACACGAGGAACCGCGGGTGTCGGTTCCCATGGCGGTGTACGTGTGGGAGGACGAGCTGCTGGAAGTGCTGCCGGGATTGCCGGAACCCACATACCCGCCCATCAAGGCGATCAACTTTCACACCAAGACGACCGCGAAGTTCTACGGAGACGAGTATGCCGTTGACGGCGACAGCGAGGCGTCCTGAGCTACTGTAGCCGCTGCGGCGCTTCGATCGAGGACGGGGCCCAGTTCTGCATGCAGTGCGGCACCGACGTCACCGGTGTGCCCGCCGCCAAGACCCAACAGATGACCACGACGCCGGCGCCCGCGCCGGCCAAGAAGGGCACGGACCCGTTGCTCGACGCCGTGCGTCACGCCACGCTCGGCGAATATGAGATCCTCGGGGAACTGGGGCGCGGTGGAATGGCGGCGGTCTACCTGGCGCACGATCTCTCGCTCAATCGCAAGGTCGCGTTGAAGGTCGTGCTGCCGATGCTGCTCGAGATGGGTTCGGGCATTGGCGAACGCTTCAAGCGCGAAGCGCAGACGTCCGCCGGACTGAGTCATCCGCACATCATCCCGGTGTACGCCGTCAAGGAGCACGAGCACGTCGTCTACTTCGTCATGAAGTACGTGAAGGGACGCACGCTCGAGTCCGTGATTCATGATTTCGGGGCCATCCCGATCACGGTGACGCAGACGATTCTCAATCAGGTTGCCAGCGCACTGGGCTACGCCCACCGGAATGGCGTGATTCACCGGGACATCAAGCCGGGCAACATCCTGCTCGATCGCGAAGGTTGGGCGGTGGTCACCGATTTTGGGATCGCCAAAGTCACCGAGTTGCAGGCCCTGACGATGACGGGCGCCACGGTCGGGACACCCACGTACATGAGTCCCGAGCAGTGTTCGGGCGTGGACGTGACGGCGGCCGCGGACCAGTACTCCCTGGGGGTCGTGGCGTACGAGATGGTTACCGGACAGCTTCCGTTTGCCAGCGGTTCGCCGATGACGGTGATGTACGAGCACGTGCACACGCCGGCGCCGCACCTTGCGAACGTGATGCCGGACTGCCCGGAACAGTTGGCGACGGCCATCATGCGGATGCTGGAAAAGAAACCGGAAGACCGTTGGCCCACGATCGAGGACGCGGTGGCCGCGATCGGTGTCGTCACCGATACCGACCAGCAGATCGCGCGGACGAGCGTGGGCAAACTGGCGCAACGTGGTAGCGCCAGCGCCATCCTTGAAAAGTTCAAGACGCCGGGCAGCCCTATTCCGATGAGCCGATCGGCGCCCAGTCTCCGAACCTCGAAGGAGGCGCCCACCTCGTCCGTGGCCCGCCGCCGCGCCATGTGGGGTGTGCCGGTCGCGTTGATCGCGACCGCGGCGGCGTGGTTGGTGTTCGGTCGCGGCAACACGGAACCGACCACGCCGGCTGAATCCAGCGTGCCGACGATGACCGCTGCCGAGCCCGCCGCGCCCGCGATTGCGCGTTTGGAGATTACCGGAGAACCCGCATCGCTCGCGATCGGCGAGACTGTCCAGCTCTCCGTACGCGGCTATGGTGCGGACGGGAATGAAGTGGTGGCCGACGGGATTACGTGGGAATCTGACGCGCTCGCCGTGGCGAGCGTGTCGGCCTCGGGATTTGTCGAGGCGGTGGCCCAGGGCGTTGCCCGTCTGAGCGCGCGCCGGAACGGGCAGTCGGCGACCGTCTCGATTCGGGTGAGCGGTCGGGCGGCGGCGCCTCCGACGGCGGCGACGGCGACCCGACTCGCCGTCTCGTCGGTCGGGTTGGCACCGGAGTCGGCGAGCATCGCGATCGGCGAGCGCACGCAGCTGCGAGCAATGCCCCGGGCGTCGACCGGGGCCGACTTGCCGGATCGCGAGGTGATCTGGACCTCATCGAATCCCGGTGTCGCCACGGTGTCGGCCAGTGGCATCGTGACCGCGCTTGCCGAAGGGGCCGCCCGCGTGACCGCGAGCAGCGAGCGCGGGTCCGGACAGGCCACGATCACCGTCACGCAGGTTCTGGTGTCGTCGATCACGGTCACGCCGACCCAATCGACGATCGAGGTCGGGGCGACCATTCCGCTCTCCGCTGAGCCGCGGACGGCGGGGGGGAGTCCCCTGCCGGACCGTCTCGTGACGTGGCGGTCGAGCAACCCCGCGGTTCTGCGGGTGAGCGCAGGCGGGGTGGCAAGCGGGATTGCCGCCGGCACCGCGGTGGTCACCGCCGCGAGCGGCGGTGTCGAAGCGACCGCGACTCTCACGGTCCGGGCGACAGCGCCCGCCCCGGCCAACCCGCCGGAGCCGCCTCCAGCCGCCGTGGATGCGCGGCCAGCGATCGAGTCGGTACTGCAGCGCTACGGCGAGGCGATCGAGGCGCGCGACGTCGCCCGCGTGCGCCAGGTCTATCCCGACATGACCGCCGCGCAGGAGCGGGCGTGGCGCGATTTCTTCGCTGGCGTGGAGGATCTGGAGGTCACGCTCACCGTGCTCGCGCTGACCATCGACGGTGACCATGCCAACGCCCGCGTTGCCGCGATGTACGACTACCAGGCCGCCCGGAAGGAGCATCGCGCGTTCGAGTTCCGCGCGACGTTCCGGCGCGTCGCATCCGGTTGGCAGATCTTGACGATTCAGTAGCCCGGCGGCGACGTCCGGCGGCAGTCATAAGTCGAACGGTACGTGCCTCACCCTTGCCCCGAGGATTCATGCATCGCTTTGTCCTGATCCTGGTTGGCGCCCTTGCGTTCGCGTCCCCGCTACAAGCGCAGCAGCGCCTGCGCGACCGGATCGCGCAGTTGTTCATCTTCGGTGAGGGCGAGGATCCGCTATTCCTGGCCGGGACCGCCGATCCGAACAACCCGGCGTCGATCCAGGCGCACGGAGCCCATTTCATTCCGTCGGCGGTCGACAACAATTCGACGCTGATCGGGTTCCTCACCAATGCGGTGAGCCTCAACGTGGCCAACATCCCGATCAGCGCAACGAGCAGTGGACAGACGTTCCGCTTCGTCGGTGGGGTCCCGGTGGCGACATCCGCGTCACCCGGCCCGGTGTTCGGCGAGCGGGCCCAGACGTTGGGACGGGGTCGGGTGCTCGTGGGGACGAACGTGAACGTGTTTCATTTCACGTCGGTGCGTGGCGTGAGCCTGGACGACGTGCAGTTGAATTTCACCCACGCGAACGCCGATTTCGATGGTTGTGACACCATCTTCGGCGGCGACTGCACGCTGCAGGGGATTCCCACGCTCGAGAACGACTTCATCCAGCTCGATCTCGACATGAACCTCGACGTCCGGTCGGTGATGTTCGCGCTGTCGTACGGCCTGTTCGACTGGGCGGATATTGGCGTCGCGGTCCCGATCGTGACGACGTCGCTTCGCGCGACGAGCAGCGCCCAGGTCGTGCCGTTCGGCGGCCCCAGCGCGACGCATTTCTTCACCGGCACGCCCAGCAATCCCAATCTCTTTGCGACGCGATCCATTGACGGCACCGCCACCGGACTCGGCGACGTGGCCGCCCGGCTGAAGGTCGCCGTGCGGCAGTCCGGCCGTGCCAACGTGGCCCTGTTGGGTGACGTGCGGTTCGCGACGGGCAGCGCGGAGGACCTGTTGGGTTCGGGATCGACCGCCATCCGCGGCCTGGGCATCGTGTCGGCGCAGCTCGATGACTTCTCGCCGCATATCAATGTTGGCTACCTGCATCGGACGGACAGCCTCCAAACGGACGCGATGCTCGCCACGATCGGGTTTGACAAGCTCCTCGCGCCGTGGGTGGGCTTCGCGGCCGATCTCATTTCTGAACTCCAGGTCGGCGAAAACGCGTTGACGATCCCGAAGCCTCTTCGGGTCGACAAGCCGTTCCGCCGGCTCATTCCGCTGACGAACATCCCCAACAGCCGCGACGACATCATCAACGGCGCGTTCGGATTGAAATTCCTCACGTCGTCGGGCCTGACGATCGTGACCAACTCCTTGATTCCCTTGAACCGCGGTGGGTTGCGAGCCACGGTGGCCTGGACCGTGGGGCTGGAATACAACTTCTAGCTCTTCATACACTTTTCACACCAACTGGACAAATCCCGTCGCATCATGAGGGGGCCCGTGCCGAAGCCCGGCGCGGGACTTCCTCGTGCGCGCCAGGAAATGAGGTGACCCGTGGCCGAGACGTTCGATGCGGTGATTATCGGGGCGGGGATCATGGGGTGCTCCGGAGCCTATCAGCTCGCGCGGCGTGGCATGCGGGTGGTGGTGCTGGAAAAGAACGGCATCTGTTCGGGAGGAACCGGCCGGTCGTCGTCCATCATTCGGCAGCACTATTCCAACGAACTGACTGCGCGGATGGCGTTACACAGTCTTCGCGTGTTTCAGCGGTTCGATGAGGCCGTCGGTGGCGATGCGGGATTCCGTGAGACGGGTTTTGTGGCGATAGCGGCGGCCAACAACAGCGCCGGTCTCGCCGCCAATGTGGCGTTGCAGCAGTCGCTCGGGATTCGCACGACGCTCGTCGGCCGCGAGGAACTGCGGGAGATCTTGCCCGATACCGAAGTCGACGACCTCGTTGCCGGCGCGTTCGAATCCGAGAGCGGTTACGCCGATCCGCACCTGACGACGCTGGCATACGCCGATGCGGCCAGGCGCCACGGCGCGATGATCGTCCCATACAACGAGGTGACCGGCATTCGGTTCACCGGGGGCCGCGTGCAAGGTGTCGACACGCGCGCCGGTCCATTCGATGCGCCGATGGTCATCAACTGCGCCGGTCCATGGGGGGCTCGCGTGGCGGCGCTGGCTGGTGTCGTGGTACCCATCGACGCGTGCCGCGTCCAGGTCGGTGTGTTCGCGCACGATGCGGCGCAGGCGCGCACCCATCCCGTCGTGCTCGACTTCGTGCACGGAACGTACATCAGGCCGGAAACGGGCAACCTCACGCTGGCGGGCCTCATCGATCCGGCGGAAGCCAATGCCGTCGTGGATCCCGACGACTATCCGGAGCACAGCGACGCCGAGTTCGACGCCGAGCTGGTGGAACGGCTGCTGCGCCGCTTCCGGTTCATGGAAGGCGCCGGCCTGCGCCAGGGGTTTGCCAGCCTGTACGGCGTCACGCCCGATTGGCACCCGATCATGGACGAGCTGCCGGCGGGAAGTGGCTGCTACCTGTGCGCCGGATTCAGCGGACACGGATTCAAACTCGGTCCGGCGGTGGGGTCGATGCTCGCCGATATGGTCACCGCGGAGGCCGCGTCCGGATTCGATTGGACGGTGTTCCGCGCGAGCCGATATGCCGCGCAGACGCCGGTTCGGGGGCAATACGAGTACAGCATCGCCGGGTGACGGACAGGAAGGCCACCGCCGAAATCCGGTCGCGCGCTACACGTTCCGTAGCTGTTGCGCGGCCAGCAGCGCGCCGGCGGTGTCGGCGTCGACGGGCCGATGGAAGAGAAATCCCTGCGCGTGGTCGCAATCGAGCGCGCGGAGCCTGCGGGTCTGCTCTTCCGACTCGACCCCTTCCGCGATCACTTTCACACCCATGTCCCTGGCGAGCGCGATGATCATCTGCACGATCTCCCAGGTTTCGTTGGTCTCGGCCTCGCTGATGAACGATTTGTCGATCTTCAAGGTGTCCACACTGAATCGCTGCAGGTAGCTGAGCGACGAGTAGCCGGTTCCGAAATCATCGATATGGACGTGGATCCCGCTCGCGCGGAGGCGGCGGATGACCCGTACGTGCGACTCCGCATCGCCCATCAACATGCTCTCGGTGATTTCGAGTTTCAGATTGGCCGGCGGCAGGGTGGTCTCGTCGAGTATGCCGTGGATCCGCTCCACGAGGTCGGGCTGCTGGAAGTGGCGGGCCGAAAGGTTCACGGCCACCGAGAGCCCGGGATGTTCGGGAAACTGGTCCATCCACTGCCGGGTTTGCCGGCAGGCGGTCTGCATGACCCACCAGCCGATGGGCACGATCAAACCGGTTTCCTCTGCCACCGGGATGAAATCTCCCGGGGGCACGATCCGGCCGCCGCCGGATGGTTGCCAGCGCACCAGGGCTTCGAACCCGGTGATGAGACCCGTTTTCAGCAGGATGATCGGTTGGTAGTTGACCAGGAACTCGTCGCGCTCCAGCGCCCGCCGCATGTCGCTCTCGAGCCGGAGTTGGGCGACGGCGCGTTCGTGCATGGCGGAGTCGAACAACTGGGTCCGACCGCCGCCGTCCGCCTTGGCCCGGTACATGGCGGTATCCGCGTCGCGCAGCAGCACCTCCGGCGGTTGTTGCCCGGCGGCGCCGAGCGCGATACCGATGCTGGCGGTCACGAAGATGTCGTGGCCCTCGAGTTCGACGGGGACGTGCAGTGCCTCGTGAATGCGTTCGGACACCCGTGTGGGATCCCGCGCGTCCTGGATGTCGTCGAGCAGGATGGTGAACTCGTCGCCACCGAGCCGCGCGACCACGTCGCCCGGGCGCACGCAGTGCCGGAGCCGATCCGCGACCGCGACGAGCAGCCGGTCCCCGATCATGTGGCCGAGCGAGTCGTTCACGAGCTTGAACCGGTCGAGGTCGACGAACAGCACGCTGAACGTGCGACGCCCGCGCTGAGTCCGTTGGACCGCGCTTTCCAGAAACGTGAGCAGCAAATTGCGGTTCGGCAGACCGGTGAGCGCGTCGTGCAACGCGTCGTGGACCAACTGGTCTTCCACCCGCTTCCGCTCCGTGATGTCCTCACAGGTCGTGACGACTCCGATGGTGTCGCCCGACGGGTCCTTGATAACGTCGGACATCAGATGAACCGGGAACGTGCTCCCGTCCTTCCGCGCGTTCAGCGCCTCACGCTGCCAGCTTTTCATGGAGTCGAGTTGCCGAACGGTGAGCGTGCGGCTGGATCCCGGGACGCCGAACACACGCACGTCCTTGGCGATAAGCTCGGCGCGCGTGTATCCGTGCATGGCCGCGTCGGCGGGATTGGAATACAGGATCTTGCCGGCGGTATCCGTGACCGTCACGCCGAGCTGCATCGTCTCGATCGCCTTCTCGAATCCGATGCGCGTTTCGTCCGCCGGCTCGAGCACGCGCTTCACGAGTTCCATGGGGGACCCGCCACGTCGCCACCGCGGGCGGCCATGGCGTGACGCGACGCGACCAAGCGTTCCCACGAACAGCAACGACAGGGCTCCCGCGGCTACCGCCCCCGCTTCGAGCAGGCGCAACGTGGTGGAGCCGGCGAGTGAGGAGGTCATCGCCGCGCCCGTCAACATCAGCACGACCACCACGAGTAGGAGCAGGGCGGCGAACGCGGCAAGGCGGCGGTCGCGGCGGCGCGGCACCAGCAGCGCCGACCAGCCGGCGGCCGCCAGCAGGGTGAATGTCGAGATCATGAACGGTCCGCTCACCTGGACATCTCTCCGAGAGCCCCGCCGCAAAGATGGGATCCTCGGAGGTGTCACGCCAGAGTGCGCACGTGCCCGGCCGGCCGCCTCAGACGCTGCCGCGGATGTGCTGCACGAACATGTCACCCATGTCCGATGTCGCGATCCCACTGCGGGCGTCTGCGGACGGCACGGCCCCGCTGCGCAGCAGCGTGCCGGTCGCGTCGTCGATCCGCGCGGCGGCGCCCTTCTCACCCAGGAAGTCGAGCATCATCCCGGCGGCGCCGATCGCCCCGAGAGGACAGGCGACGTTCTTGCCCGCGTATTTGGGCGCCGAGCCGTGAATCGGTTCGAACATCGAGGTCCGGCCAGGATGAATGTTGCCTGACGCGGCGATCCCCATGCCGCCCTGCAACATGGCCCCGAGGTCGGTGATGATGTCGCCGAACAGATTGGTCGTGACGATGACGTCGAACCACTCCGGGTTCTTGATCATCCACATGCAGCACGCGTCGACGTAGGCGTGATCGGTCGTGAGGGCGGGAAAATCCGCCGCCACCCCTGCAAAGGCCCGCGTCCAGATGTCGTGGGGCCGCATCGCGTTGGCCTTGTCGACCAACGTCACCTGCCCACGCCCGTCGGCGCGTAGCGCGCGGCGACCTTCGGCGAGTTCGAAGGCGTAGCGGCAGGCGCGTTCGCATCCCTTCCACGTGTACACCCCGTTCACGAGCGCGACCTCGTCGGCCGTGCCCTTCTTGAGGTGCCCCCCGATCTGCGAGTAGAGGCCTTCGGTATTCTCGCGCACGACCACGAATTCGATGTCTTCCACCCGTTTGCCTTTGAGCGGGCAGAGATGCTCGGCGTACAGTTTGATCGGACGGAGGTTGATGTAGAGGTCGAGTCCAAAGCGGAGCCCGAGAATCACGGATCGCTCGACCAGACCCGTTTCGACATCGGGGTGTCCGATCGCGCCGAGCAACACCGCATCGAGCGTGCGCCATTCGTCGATCACCGACGGCGGAACGAGTTCCTTGGTCTTCAGGTAGTAGGCGCCGCTGTATGGGTAGTCGACGAGCTTGTAGTCGAAGCCATCGATGTCAGCGACGGCAGCCAGAACCTTCAATCCTTCCGCGGCGACTTCGGGGCCGATGCCGTCGCCCGCGATCACGCCGATATCATACGATGCCAAGTCCGCCTCCCGGTGGTTGGTAGCAGGCGGGCGAAAGATGACCGGGCCGGCTCAGCGCCGCCACCGGCGGATACGGAACGCGTGGTGCTGATGAAACGGCGGCGGCCGGCTGGCCGGCGTTATCGGGATGGGCGGACTGCGCTCATCGCTGAATCCATTTGAGAGTGATGCGCCGGTTATCCTGTGTGACGGTAATCGGCGTTCCCGCCTGCGGGACCTTGAAGAGGTCATACTCGGCGCGCACGAGCAGCGTTGGGGTGCATGGCCGGTCGTGGGACACCAGGGTGGGATCGGCATCACGCCGCTCAGGCCTGCCGACGACACCAGGTCCCTGTGGCCAGCAGTAGGGACCAGAGATCTGCACCTCGCGCGGATGCCTGACGCGGTAACGATCGAGCGCGGCTCCGATGTCGGCAAGCACATGATCAATCCGTGGCCGCTCCGACGCCGGCAGTTCCAGCTCCACCATCGCGTGTATGCCGACGGTGCAAGAATCGACGGCGACCCAGCCGCCGCGCAACCGGATCTCTCGCACGGGGGCGAACGGGTGCCCGTCCAGGTGCGCCATGCCGGACGGCCCGCAAGACGTCAGCAGCGCGATGGCTAACGGAACCACAGCGCATCGACGCAAACCGTTGGTGATTGGCAGATAGGAGGCCACACTCAAGTATCCGTCCTGGCCGTCAAGGACGCCAGCGCGTTGCCGCGACGCCGGTCAGTTCAGGACGCTGGTTCTGAAGCGTTCGCCTTCCGGGATGCAGTTGTTCACCAGACGCTACACCTGGGGCGCTCGCTCACGAAGGTATCCGGCGACATCCCGGCGCGTCAGGCCGGGATCGGGCGATCATCCGCGGACTTGGGCGCAACGGGCGGGCCGGTCGGTCGCCCGATTGGCCCGGAAGTTGCCTGTTCCCCTCGTGCGGGGTGACGGCGGCTCCCAAGGGCCCGACGCCCGGACGCCGAGTGCCCGATTGGGGTCGCCGTCGCCTGCGCACGACTTCCCGCGGGCTCTGCCAGCCAATGCCCGGCGAAACCTGTTTTGCGCGGGGCGTGCGCGGTCGTGCGGCAGCCGCCGGAGACCTCAGATCCTCGCCGCGGATGGAAGCGGCCACAGCCCCTGCGGAGTAGCTGACTGCCCCAGATCCGGCAGGTTGGTTCGCCACCATCGCTCACCTAGCTCGGGCGTCCACGGCTCGTCGACGGGGCACGCGCCAAGCCGCCGCGCGAGTTCCAGCGCGTCTCCAGGTCGCTCCTTCGGATCCTTCGCGAGACACGCGAGCACGAGTTGTTCGAGAGACTCCGGAATCCGCAGCTCGGTTCGACGCGATGGGGGCGTGGGAGCACGTTGCACGTGTTGCAACATCATCTGGACCGGTGTACGCGCCTCGAAAACCGTTTGCCCGGTCAGGAGCCAGTACGCCACCGCTCCCAGCGCGTACACGTCGACCCGATGATCGATGTCGCGCTCGCCTAAGGCCATCTCGGGCGCCATGTAGGCCGGCGTGCCGGTCACGACGCCCGGCATGGTCGCGCGAAGCTGTTCAGACGTGCCGTCGCTCGCGGACGTGACGAGGCCGAAGTCGAGTACTTTGAGGAAATCGGTTTGCAGTCCGATCCGGCAGACGTAGAGATTGGCCGGCTTGATGTCGCGGTGGATGAATCCCCTTGCATGCGCCTCCGCCAGCGAACGACAGGCTTGTTGCAGCAGGTAGATCACGCGCGCGGCGGGGAGGGGACCGGTGCGTTGCACCAGCGTCTCCAGATCCACGCCGTTGAGCAGTTCCATCACGTAGAAGAAGCGCCCACCGCCGGTGACGCCGAAGTCGTACAGCGCAATCGTATGCGGTGAGGTCAGACTCGTGGCGGCCTCTGCTTCTCGCCAGAACCGCTCGACCAGAACCTTGCGGCTCGCTCCGGGCGTCTGGAGGGCTCCCGGCTTGATGAGCTTCACGGCGGCCGGCCGGCGTAACAGACGGTGCTCGGCCCTGTACACCTCGGCCATGCCCCCGGCGCCCAGCAGCTCCCGCAGTTCGTAATTCCCCACCTGACGAGCCTGGTTCACCGCACGACCCAGTCGCGTGATCAGATGCGCCGGCAGGACGGCAAGGAACGCGGCGACGTAGTTCGGCAGAAACAGGAGCGCGAGTTCACCCGGCGGGGGAACCGCAACTCCGCGCGCCGCGGCGACCGCCACGCCGGCGGGATCCATGGAGGCCGCGAGTAGCGCCGCGAGGAGCGTCTTGCGGGGCGTGTTCGGCACGAGGATCGGATGCACGAGGATCAGCAGTGGGATCCACGATCGGGCCGCGCCGGGCGTCCATTGGGTCACCATGGCGATTCCCAGCGCCAGCGTGATCTCGTACGCAAGTCCGAGATCGAGCGAAAGTTGGGTATCGCAGGTGGTCCGGCGTGTGTACAGGAACAATGCAGCGGAGATCAGAACGGATACGGCCGCCACGGCGTTGCCCGGCCAGGGCCACGGGCCGTCCAACCCCGCGGGTGCGATGATCGGCGCCACGATGTTGTAAAGCAGCGCCGCCATGATCCACAGACCGCCCCACACGGCGCAGGCGATGCCGAGCCGCCGAGAGCAGTCGCGGAGCATGTCCGCAGGGAGGCCATCGGAGACGCTGGAGATCATAGCGCCATCCGGTCGCGACGAGCGGAGGGACGGACGGCCCCAGCGCGCCCGCATGCTGGCGTAGCGGTCACTGCGGCCCGGATCGTCGCTCATTTCACCCTACGCCGCGCAACACGACAGTTTCGCGACGTCCTTGTCGAACGCCTGTGCCGCGAGCTTGATGCCCTCGGCCATGGTCAGATAGGGAAACAGCGTTCCCGTCAGGTCGTCGACGGTCAAGCCGTACTTGACCGCCAGCACCGCCGTCTGGATGATCTCGCCGGCGTCGGCGGCGACGGCGTGGGCGCCAAGCAGCCGGCCCGTAGCGCGATCCGCGACGAGCTTGATGACCCCACGCGTCTCACGGGCGGCCAAGGCGCGCGGAACGTGGCGGAGCGGGAGCGTCGAGGACCGGACGTCCAGCCCCGCCGCCACCGCGCCGGCTTCGGTGAGGCCGACGGTCGCCACCTGTGGCTCGGTGAAGATGACCGTCGGCATCGCCGACAGATCCAGTTCGCGATGGGTGCCGGCCAACGCGTTCTCCGCGGCCACGGCACCGCCCGCCGCGGCCACGTACACGAACTCGGGTTTGTCGCTGACGTCGCCGGCGGCATACACGCGAGGATTCGACGTGCGCATGCGCGCGTCGACCCGGACGCCCCCGGTGTGATCCCGTTCCACCCCTACTTCTTCCAGTCCGATCCCGGCCGTGTGCGGCTCTCGACCCAGGGCCATCAACACCTGCGCGGCGCGGAAAACCTCCGCGCGGCCCTCGACGCGCGCGCGGACCACACGCTGCTGACCATCGATATCGATCCGTTCGACCTGCACACCGGTGACCACCTCGATCCCCTCTTCGACCAGCGCCTCCGTGAGCGCGCGCGCCAATTCGCGTTCGTGCTCCGGGATGATGCGCTCGCTTCGCTGGAGGATCGTGACACGCACCCCGAACCGGGCCATCATCTGGCCCAGCTCCAGCGCGACGGCCCGGCCGCCCAGGACGACCATCGACTCGGGAAGGGCCGGCAGGTCCATCACGGTAGTGCTCGTGAGCACGCCGGCCTCCGCGGCGCCCGGGATCGGTACGATGCGCGGGCGGGCGCCGGTTGCCAGCACGTACTTCCCGGCGCGGACCAGTCGATCGCCAACCCGCACCGCGCCGTCGAGCTCGAACCGCGCGCGGCCCGGGATAAATGTGATCGCCGGATACCCCGCGAGGACATCGGCATACTTCTCTTGCCGCATGGCGCTCACGAGGGTGTCCTTTTCCCCGCGCACGGTGTTCCAGTCAAACGCCACCTGCCTTGTCTCCACGCCTTGGAACGGGTGATGGGCCGCGCGATGCCACGCGTGCGCGGCGCGGATGAGCGTCTTACTGGGAACGCATCCGACGTTGACGCAGGTTCCGCCGAGGGTGCCGTCGCCGGCCAGCGCCACCCGCGCTCCCAGCTCCGCGCCTTTGATCGCTGCGGCGAAGCCCGCCGACCCGGCACCGATCACCAGCAGGTCGAAGTCCGCGGCGACCTCAGCCGGCGCTCGAGTGGATGAGACGTCCTCGCGGCGCGTCGCCACGGTGGCCGCGTAGCCGGCGGCGCTCACGGCCGCCGCGAGCGCCGCGGTGCCGGTCCCTGGTTGCACGTCCACCAGTGCGCGCCGGCTTTGCCACCCCGGCACCTCGGCGCGCAGTACGCCCGGCACCGCTTGCAGCGCGGCCGTCACATGCGTGGCGCAGCCGTCGCACGTCATGCCGCGCACTGCGAGTTCAATCCGCTTCGTCACGTTGATGCTCCTCGCGTTGTCAGTTGTCTCCAGCCGGGTAGCGTGTCCGTCAGCCGCGAGCCGGACCCGGGTCGTGGCACGGTCTACGCGGCAGCCGCCTCGGTCCTCCGCGACCGACCGAACATGAATGGCACGAGCCACCCCCGGTCCTCGTCGCGGAGGAACGCCTGGATCAGAAGGCCGAGTGCCACGCCGAACAGGATGTGGGCCACGAGCGTCAGGAGGAACAACTGGGGCCACGCGTAGTTGTAGCCGAACCATCCCAGCATCGGCCCCATGGGCGGGCCGATCATCATTCCCAGCTCGAGGAACAGCGCCCACGACGTCGCCCAGAGAGCAGCACTGAGAAAGGTGCGCCGCTTCCCCCACACGAACGCGTAGAACAACCCGAAGTTGGCGCCGTTCAGGTAGTGGACCGCCAACCCCACGGGATAGAAGAACGCGAAGTCGGCGCTGCCGGTCGCCATCTTGCCGAACATCACCGGAGTATCCGCCGGCAACCATCCGTGGATCACGCCTGCCTGCCGCGCGGCGTCGAGGGCGAGCGTGGCGACGGCGCCGAACCCAAACCCCACGACGATACGGCGGTACACATCGAAATAGCGCCGCCGGCAGTAGAGCGTGACACCCAGCAGCACCAGCAGGGCCGGTACGTAGACGAGCGGGATGTACCACTGCGCAAACACGTGAGCGGTGGAGATCACCTGGGGGCCAATGCGGATGCCCTCGAGGTACTCCGCGTACCCGAAGGACAGCGTCACGAGCTGAATCGGCACCGCTCCGCCGGCCACGAACGCCAGGGCCGTCAGGACAACCCGGCGGTTGTCCGTTTGTGGCGCACCCATCAGGCCTCGCTACTGTCGAACGGAGTTGACGATCTTCTCGACGGCTCCGCGTAACTCGGTGGCGATCTCCGACAGGCCGCCATAGGGCGCGAACTGGTGCACGGGATCATGATACCGAACCATCACCTGGCCGTTTGGCATCTCCATCACGAGGATCTTGAGCGGCGGCTCCATACCGCCGTTCCGATTGGTCTCAATGATCCGCTTCATGTAGCGAGGGTGGAAGAAGAAGACCTGCCGCATGCCGCCGGTGCGCACCCCAACCATGCGGAGCATCTGCTGCGGGTTGACCTCGTTCACCACCATCAGGTTCTCACCCTCGATGGCCTGCTTGAGGGCGGCGAGTGTGGCGTCGAAGTCGTGCGCCGACTCGACCGTCACGAGGAAGTCAGGGGGTGGAGTGTCTTGGCCCGCCGCCGTCTGAGGCACACTGCTCATCAGAGCGACAACCCCCCATACCAGCAACAGATTCGCTATCCGTTTCATTGATAGTTCTCCTTTCTTCGTTGATTGTTCTCCCTCCTTGGGCCTGCTCTCGCCTGCCCGCGGTACGAGTTCAATCGCGCCCTTCGATGGTGACAGAGTCGGTTCCCACTTCGACCACGATCGCCGTGAATCCGGTCAGCCGCGCAAGCTCCGCCATGAACTCGTCCGGCGACGTGCGCTCCGGGTCGAAGGTCACCACCGCTTGACCCGCGTCATACGAAACGCTCGCCGCTTCCACGCCGTCGACTCTCTCGAGGGCCACCCGGGCCGTCATCGCGCACGTGATTCACGTCATGCCGCTCACGGCAAGGGTCACGGTTCGCGCGGCAGGTGTTGCCTCCATGTGCATCGCGCCGCCGTCGGCGTGCTCGGGCATGGCGCTGTGATCCGGTTCGAGAGCGACCGCAACCACGACCACCGCCAGGATACCGCCCAATACGAACCACTCACGTCTTGCCATGCGCTCGGGCTCCCGCTAGAGAACCCACGCGGACCACGTGGGGTAGGTCGCGGCAACCGCCGCGATGATCGTGGCGGCCCACAACAGGAGTTTCGTGCGACGACGAACGGCCACGTCCGCGCAGGGCTTGGTCGGGTCGCAGGCCTTCTTCTCTTCACGATCCAGCAGATAGAAGCCGCCAAACAGGAACACGCCGGTCGCACCGAGGAAGTACGGCCGCAGCGGTTCGAAGGTGCTGCTCAGGCCGGCGCCCGAGACGCCCAAGGTGACCGCGACGAGAGGCCCCGCGCAGCAGAGCGCCGAGCCCACCGCTGCCGTCATCGCGCCAACCGCGCTCATAACCGTCTTGATCACTGGTCGTCCTCGCTCAGGGTTTCGAGAATCGGACAGTCGGCGGTGAGCTCGCGCGCCGCGCACGACGCAACCAGGCTCGCCAACACGGCTCGCAGCCGCCGTAGCTCCCGAATCTTCCCGTCCACCGTGTCGATCTTGGCTTGGGCCTTGGCCTCGACCGCTGTACACGCGTCGCCGTGTTCGACGCGCAGGTCCAGCAGTTCCTTGATCTCTTCAAGCTGAAACCCCAGTTCCTGGGCCCGCTTGATGAACCGCAGGCGCGAAACGGTATCGCCACCGTACTGCCGATACCCCGCCCGCGAGCGGGGCGGCGCCGGAAGCAGCCCCCGCCGCTCGTAGTACCGCACCGTCTGCAGGTTCACCCCTGCGCTGGCGGCCACCCGCCCAATCGTCAACGACATTCCTGGTTCTCTCCGTGTGTAGAGACAGTCTAAACCCTATACCATACTATAGAGTCAAGCCCATGAGGGTAGCGATCGCCCCGCCCGCCCGCCCGCCCGTCCGGCTGGGCCGAGCCTCGCAAGGCGCTTTGCGTGAGTCGCGAGCGCCTCGGCACCGGCGTGGGAGACGGATACGCCGTCGCCGGCGCGCGACTTCCGGCAGTCTCTGCCAGCCGAGTCCTGGCGAAACTTGCCCATGACGAAAGTGGTACATACAGGTGTCGGTGCGTTCGCCCGGAGACTCGCGCGCGTCTATCTTGTCACGCACTGTCCGGATTCTGGTACCAGATCGAGGTGCGGAGATGGATGAGTTCGTTTTGTTTCACCGCACGACCGTTGGCGAGGCCACCCAGATCGTCAAGCGCGGCTTCACGGACGAAAAGTGGGGCTTCGAGGTGCGGGACGACAGGACCGGCCGACAGGTGAAGATGGTAGGCGTGTGGCTCGCGGACCGGCCGCTCGGATCGGACGAGGGCCCTGAGGGTGACGCCGTGCTCGAAGTGCGCATCAGCGTTCCGGAGTCGTCGCTCACAACGTTCGAGCTGGATGGGTTGTTCTGGGACGCGCGGTTATGGGTCGTTCCGTCCGCCTTGCTCAACCCCCACGTGCGGGTGCGTATCCTCGAGGTCGACCCGCGGACATCCTGGTGGTACGAGGCACCGCGCGAAGAGGAGTAGAGCAGGGATCCCCTTCAACGGCGAGCGACGTGACGACTCCCGAGATCACCAGCGAACGGTTTGTGCGCGATATCGAATCCGGGCGCGAGGTGCACGTGCTGGACGTGCGCGCGCCGGAACGCCTGCAAACCGGGCGGATCGATCTCGTCCCGGCCACCTGGTTTCACAACATCAGAGGGTCGGAGCTGCTGCGGCTGGGCGATGTCCGTGATGCGGGCCTCGACCCGGCCACACCGCTGGCGGTCGTTTGCGGTCGCGGGGTCGACTCGCTGAGAATCGCCGAGCATCTCAGGGAGCGTGGATACGACGCGAACTCCATCGCGGGGGGGATGGGCGGGTGGACCCGGGCCTTGATCGAACGGGAGATCCCTGCACCACCGGAGCTGGACCGATTCTTCCAGTTCGACCGCATCGGCAAGGGTGCCCTCGGGTACCTGCTGGTGTGCGATGGTGAAGCGCTGATTGTTGATCCGCCCAGGTACGCGACTCCATACCTCGCGCGAATCGACGCGCTGGGGGCGACGCTCATTGGGGTCGCGGATACGCACGCGCACGCCGACTACATCAGCGGCGGTCCGGAGTTGGCTCACCGTCATGACGTCCCCTACTACCTGCACGCGTCGGATGCTATCTCGCCCTATGACGGGACTTCCGGGACCGTCACGCACACGGCGGTCGACGAGGGGACGAGGATTGCGGTCGGCCGGGCGGAGGTGGCGGTGCTGCACACGCCGGGCCATACCACTGGGAGCGTCAGCTACCGGGTGGAGGACCGCTTCGTCCTCAGCGGGGATTTCCTATTCGTACACTCCGTCGGGCGGCCCGACCTGGGCGGCAAGGCCGAGGAATGGGCACGGGTCTTGTGGTCGAGTCTCGACGCGGCGCGACGAGCATGGCCGGCTGAGATGGAGGTCTTCCCCGGACACTACGGCTCGTCGGCTGAGCGCCGCGCGGATCGGGTGGTTGGTTCCACCATGAGGGAACTCGTGGGGCAGAACGCCCAGCTCCGCATGAAGGACGCCGAGGAGTTTATTGGGTGGGTCAGACAGCACACCGGCGCGTTCCCGGAGACCTACCGCAAGATCAAAACGATCAACATCGGGCTCGCCTCGTGTACCGACGAGGAGGCGGAAGAGCTGGAGGCCGGCAAGAGTGAGTGCGCGCTGCGGTGATCGAGTCTTGCTAGGCCTCGATCGGCTAGGTTGTTTTCGTCCGCATGTCTCTACGCTCGGCCATTCGCACGATCTTCACGCTCGGCCACGGTGCCGTTGGCGGACTCTCCGAGGAGACCGCAGGCACCGATCCTATCGCGTTGTTCAAAACGTGGTTCGACGCTGCCAAGCGATCGACCATCTTCCTGCCCGAAACGATGACCGTCGCGACGGCCACCAAGGATGGCGTGCCGTCCGCCCGCATGATGCTGCTCAAGGGAGTGGATCAGGACGGATTCGTGTTCTTCACGAACTACCAGAGCCGCAAGGCGACCGAACTGGACGAGAATCCGCGCGCCGCGCTGGTGTTCCACTGGGCTATTCTCGAACGCCAGGTGCGCGTTGAGGGAACGCTCGCGAAGCTGCCCACGGAGGCATCCGCCGCGTATTTCCACTCCCGCGCGCGCGGAAGTCAGATTGGTGCCTGGGCATCCGAGCAAAGCCGGCCCCTCGCTCGGCGTGAGGATCTTGAGCGGCGGGAACGGGAACACCGGGAACGCTTCGAAGGGGTCGCGGTCCCGTTGCCACCTTTCTGGGGCGGATACCGGGTAACGCCGGTCCGCATCGAGTTTTGGCAGGGGCGCCTGAACCGGTTGCATGATCGGTTGCGGTTCGATCGGCAGGGTGCCGCATGGCAGGTTACACGGCTGTTCCCCTAGCCGTCATGCGCTAATCGCGATCTCACCAATTCTTCACGACCACACGGTCATACTGGCCTGCGCGACGGGGTGCCACCTCCGCCGGGGGGGCGGGGGGGGCGCACCCGTCCATTGATCGATTGCGGGGGGAATTATGCGAGGGGTGAACCACGCGTGGGGCCGCTGGACATTAAGAGATGTGGCGATGCCGGTGTTGGCGATGGTCGTCGCCCTGGGGTGCGGCGGAGGCGAGGGTGGGGCGGGTGCCGGCAGCGAACTCGCCGCCGGTGATCCCGGTCAGCAGATCTTTGACCGGATCTGTTTCGCCTGTCACACGATCGGCGAAGGGCCACGCATCGGGCCGGATCTCAAAGGTGTCGAAACGCTCAGAGGCCGCGAGTGGTTGCGCGAATGGCTGCGTGATCCGCTGGCCATGATGCAGAGCGACTCGATCGCGCGCGCGTTGCTCGCCGAGTGGAACAACGTACCAATGGTGTCGCCCAATCTCAGCGACGCGCAGATCGACCAGGTTCTCGACTACATCATCAACGTCAGCGAGGGCCGGGCGACGACGATGGCCAACGATGCCGGGCCGGTCGAGTTGACCGGCGCCGAATTCGCCCAGGGGCAGCAGATCTTCTTCGATCGCTGCGCCGGCTGTCACGGAACCCTCCGAGCCGGCGCGACGGGACCGAACATTCAGCCTGAGCGCACGACGCAGATTGGGACGGCGGCCATTCGGGCTATCCTCGCCAACGGCACGCCCGGCGGTATGCCGCCCTGGGGCCGGCTGGGCGTGCTCACCGCTGAGGAAATCACGTTGATGGCGAAGTACGTGCAGCTCCCGCCACCCGATCCGCCGCAGAAGCCGCTGAGCGAGATTCGCGAGAGCTGGAATCTCGTGGTCCCGGTGTCCCAGCGGCCGGCGTCACCGCAGACGACGCGTGACTGGGAGAACTACTTCGGCGTGATCCTGCGCGACGCGGGACAGGTGGCGATCGTCGACGGGGCCACCTTCGAGTTGATCGAGATCGTCGAGACCGGCTTCGCCGTTCACATCCTGCGGTCATCGTCCACCGGGCGGTATTTCTATGCGATCGGGCGCGACGGGCGCGTCACCCTGATCGATCTCTGGACCGAACAACCGACGCTGGTGGCCCAGGTGCAGGGATGCAGCGACGCGCGCAGCGTCGAGGGAAGCAAGTTCCAGGGGTACGAGGACCGCTACCTCATCGAGGGATGCTACTGGCCGCCTCAATACGTCGTGTTCGACGGTCTGACGCTCGAACCGCTGACCGTAACTAACGTGGAAGGAAACACCTACGATACGAACGAGCCGCTGGACGAGGTCCGCGTCGCATCGATCGTGGCGTCGCACTTCGATCCCGTGTGGGTGCTGGCGCTCAAGGAGTCCGGGCACGTCGCCATCGTGGATTACTCCAAGGACGGATTCCCGATGGTATCGCGCATCGCCTCAGAGCGCTTCCTGCACGACGGCGGCTGGGATCACACCGGGCGCTACTTCCTGGTCGCGGCCAACATGCGGAACAAGATGGTGGTCATCGACTCCCGCACCCAGCAACTCACGTCGATCTTCGAGACCGGCATCCGGCCACACCCCGGACGGGGCGCGAACTGGCAGGACCCCGAGTTCGGCTGGGTGAACGCCACGACGCACATCGGTCAGGGGATGCTGTCGATTTACGGCGCGGATCCGGAGGGGAGCCCGGACCATGCGTGGAAGGTCGTGCGGCGGCTGCAGTTCGACGGAACGGGCAGCCTGTTCCTCAAGACCCATCCCCATTCACCCTGGGTCTGGTTCGACATGGCGCTCAACAACGATCCGGACGGCGCGCGCCAGGCGTGCGTCTACTCGAAACGGGACGCGAAGATCGAGCGCTGCTGGGCGGTCGGCGATCGAGGTCGCGTCGTACACTTCGAGTTCAACCGGACCGGCACGGAGGTATGGGTGTCGGTGTGGGACCGCGACGGGCAGATCGTCATCTATGATGACAAGACGCTCCGCGAAATCCACCGGATCGACGCCGACTGGCTCGTGACACCCACAGGGAAGTTCAACGTGCACAACACGGCCGAAGACGTGTATTGATGGCGTCCGGTGGCCGCGAACAGAACGGGGCTCCGCGGGGGGCCCCGTTTGCTTGCGGATCGTCCCGCGGTTAGAACACCGTTGTCAGTGTGAGGACGAGATGGCGCTTGGGCTCGGGCCGGAAGAAGCCCACGTTTGCCGCTTCGGCGTAGAGCGTGTTGGTGAGGTTCTCGACCGACATCCCCAGCCGCTGCTCGCCGAACAACCGCGCCCCTCCGCGGATCGCGTGCACGGTGAAGGCCGGGATGAACGCGATGATCGGCGCGCCGCCAAGATCGGCGTCGTCCCGCCGTCCGCTGTACCGAACGACATACTCGCCCCAGTACCGTTCGCCCGGCGGGCTGTACCGCACGCTCCCGCGGAGTTTGTGCCGGTAGCCGTCTCCAAGCGGCGCGTCGGGTTCATGGACGTTGGTTGCGTCCACGTGACTGTATTCCATTGCGACCGTGACACCCGCCAGGGGACGACCCAGCGCGCCCGCCTCCCATCCCTGATAGCGCAGCTCGTCGACGTTGACGTTTTGGAACTCCGTGAGGCCGTTTACCATGTCGCCGGTCGGCACGACGCGAATCCCGTCGCGAATCGTGTTTCGGAACACGAACGCCTCTAACTCGATCCGACGATGCCGGTACCGCAGTCCGAGTTCGCGGTTCAGACTCGTCTCCGGCTCGAGATCGACGTTACGGATCCACACGCCGCGTCCCTCGGGCGATGGTCCCGCGAAGAACCGCTCCACCAGATTCGGCGACCGGAACGCCCGCCCGACGGAGGCGACAGCATTCAATGCGCCGGTCAGCCGGACCATGAGGTTGGCGGCCCCAACAAACGTTCTGTCGGTGGCGTCCACCAGCGGTTCGGTGACGCCCGCGGTGCGCAGCGACCGTGCCCGAACATCCTGATAGCGCCCGCCGAGTACGACGCTGGCGCGGCCGGCGATGGCGACGTCAGCTTGCAGAAACGCGCCCAGGCTGCGGAACGTCGACGTCGGTACGCGTGGCGTGCCGCGCTCGCGCGTGACGGTCGGACCGGCGCCGGTGATCGTCCTGGTCGTGGAGTCGGTGTTGCGCGCGCGTTCGCGGAAGTAGTCGGTGCCGTACGTGAACACGAGCCGCCCGCTCACGACCCGCTTGGCCTCGATCCGGAACCCATGGGTGTCGATGTCGGTGAAGCTCCGGCTCGCCACCGCGACCCCGCCGCCGGAGGAACCGGTTGGCGAGAAGATGTTGTTCACGAACAGGCGCTCATTGCTCTGCCAGTATCCGGCGACGGCGAGGTTGTCGGCCATGGGAAGCGGGAGATTGGCTCCACGATACCCAACGACGTCGCGCGCAAACCGCTGCGTCGGAAACAGAATCTGGATGGTTGAGAGCCCATCGCCGAGCAGTTCAGGGTCCACGTAGCCAAACCCCGCATCGTTACCCTGGTAGCGCTCGTGACGCGCGACGACCGTGTGGCCGCTTGCCAACCGCAGCGACGCATGGATCCCCGCATGTACGTCCTCGCCTCCCGTATCCTCGACCCGGGTGTCGCCACGGAGCCGTACCGTGCCGAAACGACCCCGGGGGGCGCGATACGATTCGGCGTGCCGATAACTGCCCGCGGCGCGCACGCTAAGCGGGCCCAGCGTGCCCCGCACGCTTGCCGAGGGAGCCGCCTGATTCCCCGCGGTGCCGTAGCGAAGCGCGACGTCGCCCGTCAACGGCGCGGTAGCCGTGCGATCGGGCTCGACGGTGATGACGTTCACGACCCCGCCGACAGCGTCGGATCCGTACAAGACCGACGCCGCCCCGCGAACGACTTCGACGCGTTCGACACTGGACAGGTCGACCAGCGCCGGGGTCTCCCCCGAGTCCTGGCGTCGCCGGGAGTTGTTGAGCCGCAACCCGTCCTGCAACAGAAGAACGCGTTGGCCGACGAGGCCGCGGATGGCCGGCCGGCGCTGGTTTGCGCCGACTCCTTCGACGTCCAAGCCGGGAATCTCGCGAAACAGATCAGCGACGTTGTTGGGCGCGCGCTCCCGGATTTGCGCACGATCCACCACCGCCACGGCCGACGGCGTTCCAAAACCCGAGCGCGCCGAGCGCGTCGCCGTGACATTGATGGTCGGCATACGATAGGCCGCTGGGCGTATGTCACCCCCCGCACGCTCCCCGCGCAGCGCGGCAAGGGCGGTGTGCTCCACCCACCGTGACACGCCCAGTTCGGGCATGTCCGCCGGCGCCGCTGCGATCAGAACGGGAGTAGGCAACGTGGGCGGCTGTTGGGCCGTCACCCGGCCAAGCGGGTCCGACGGTGCTGCCTGTCCGGACAGGAACCGCACCAGTTGCTGGTGGGCCGCCGGTTGGTCCGGCGAAAGCGGCACCGCGACGATGGCGCTAAGGCCATGGGATGAGAGGCGCGTCACCGCGTGGGACCATGCCTGGATTCCCCGTTCGGCCTCGCTGACGAACACGAGCTCGACCGGTCCGTACGGCCAATGGACGTCGGCCATCAGCGTGCGGACGCTGGCCTGCCATTCGGCGGAACCCTCGCGGGCCGCCACGAGCAATCCGGTCTGGGCCGGTGCCGGCGCCGCGTTGCAGAGGCACGCCAGCAGCGTCGCGGCGCGCAGACCGCACGAATAATGGGAACTCACGCAGCGCTCCTGCAGCAAGGAAGACGAGGCGGGTGCGTTCCGCCGGGAATGCACCCGCGCCTATGGGCCAGCGGCCTAGAACGCCGCGTTGATCATGATGTACGTGAAGGTCATGTCCTCGCTGAGGCGGCCGAGTTCCGACAGGGCGGTGCTCGCGAAGACGCGTGACAGCCCGCCGATCGCTGAGAGATTCCCGCTGAAACGGTATGTGCCGGTAAGGTCGATCTCCTCTCCCAGGTGCCGAGACGTCAGGGAACCTTGCTTGGCGAGTGAGAACGTATGCAGGTCCGCGTTGAACCGGAGATCGTCACGTACGGCGAACGAGCCTTTCACGGCCATGTCCTGCAGGCCCAGTCCGCCGGTATGTGACGGTATGTCCAGGAACAGGTCGGCGAATCCGTAGAACTTGTGGTTGGTCGCGTAGAGCGTCTCGAACACCTTGACCTTGTCGTCGGCCGGATTGGCGTCGCCGGATAGGTAGTCGTACCACAGCGTGGCCTGGCCCTTGCCGCCCGCGAATGACGCGCCGACCCGCGCGCCGACCATGTAGGCGGCGACGTCCACGCCCGCTCGATCGCCTGCCTGGTAGGAGCCCTCCGCGCGGTAGGAAACAACGGACTGTGTGCCGGCGAGTCGCGCGCCGACGGTGAATTGCTTCGTCTCCGCCTGGCCCGCCTGGTGATTGAAGAGTCCATACAGTTCCATCGCGCCGCCGGGCAGTACGCTGAAATGAGCGTATGCGCCGGCCAGCTCCGCGTCATGCTCGATCGTGGCCGACGTGGCTTCGGCGAGCTGAATGGCGAGAACGTCGACGCGTCCCCACCCGCCTTCGTATGATGCGCGCAGTCCGTCGAACGACCGCCCCTGTTGCGTCCAGCCGACCGGTCCAATCAGGCGTTCGCCACCCAGGGTGACTTCCTGCCTGCCGACCCGCACCGCTGCACCGCGTTCCTCAGCGAAGCGCACGTCAAAATACGCTTGGTGCAGATCGAGGTTGTCCGCCTGAAAGTCGTTGAGGGTGTTGGTCTCCTCACCCCAAAGACGGACGTCCTGCACCTCGAGGAACGTCCCCACGCGCCGCGCCAACGCGGCGTTCAGGTGGAGTCGCGTGCGCATGGAGGTGAACCCATCGTTGCCGGCGCCCACCGGGTCGCGAAACTCCATTCGCGGGCGGATCTGACCACCGACTCGGACCTCTTGAGCGGCCAGACTGGGCACGCCGATCAACCCGATCAGGCAGATCAAGGCCGGGTATGAGCTTCTCATGGTTTCACCTCGAGTGAGCAAGACCGCGCCACAGCCGCGGTTCCGCAGCAAAGGCGCGGTGAAAGCTCGGAGGTACCGGCTGAGTCTTCGCTGAGTTCAACCTGAAGAGTCGTTTAGAGTGGCGTCTCACCTCTTGCGCGCGGAAGCCGGACACCCAAAGCCGGTCTGCGTGTGTGGACACGCCAGACGGAGTTTCTTAACTTGGCACAGACTCATTGCTGGGGTGCCATGTCCACGCACACGTTGATCGTTTCACATCCGCCGCAGAACGGCATCGATGTCGACCGTGCGGCGCGATGTCTCGGGCTCGATGCCCAGGATATGCAGGGCAAGGTCCGCTACGCCGTTCCAGAAATCTGGGCCGCGGAAGCCGACCCGGCGCGCGGGGAGGACATCGGCGGCGAACTGCGGCTGGCAGGTGGGCATGTCGTGGTGACCACGTCGGAGGAACTGCTCCGTGTACCCGCGCGGCATCGCGTGAAGTCCTTTTCGTTCACAGAAAGTGGTTTGGTGGCGCATGTTGACAGCGGTGACGTGACGCTGCCGTATTCGGTTCCCGTGATTGCGGTGTCGTGTCGCCCCCGTGATTCGGCGGACCGGCCGTCCGGCGGGACCCGGACGAGCGGGCGAACCAGCGGGTTGTTCTCCATTCGCGATCGCATCATGGAAACGGGATCGTCTGGGGCCGGTGCCGCGATGCCCGATACGGGGACCGTTCCGTTTCTGGACATCTACTTCACCCGCAATGGGTCGGCCGAACGCATCTCGGTGCTGCAAAACGCCGTGAGTTTCTCCGGGTTGGGGCGGCTGCAGCCGCGCGCGGCGAGCAACATGGCGTCGTTCGTCGACAGTTGTGAAGACCGGTTCAGTCGTGCCCACGTCGATCGGCGGCTGGAAGATATGCGTCTCCGGCGGCCCGATCCGAGTGGGCGGGCGGGCGGTGCCGAACACCGGCGCGGCTACTCGTTTGCCAGCCCTGCTTTCAACCGGCTGATGACGGAGATCGACGCAGACGACCTCGGCCAGGCCGAGTTCTCGGCTCGATTGGCGTTCCTGACCGATCGAGCCGGTTAGCGCCAGCTCCAACAGCTACCCGATGCTCCACCGCTCGCGGGCCCCTCGGTTGGGACGCCGGGGCATGATCGCGTGTGCGTGACGCCAGACCGGAGCGGATCATGGGCACCGTCGTTCACCACAGATCGTGGTCGCTGGATCTGCCAGCGGAATTCGGTCACGCGGATCTCACGCCCGAGCTGCACGCGCTGGTGACCGACGCGTCAGTCGAGACCGGCATCGTATCGGTGCAACTCGTCGGGTCGACGGGGGCGATCACCACGATCGAGTACGAACCGGGAGCTCTGGCGGACCTGCGCCGGGCCCTCGATGGGATCGCACCGGCGGATGGCGTGTACGAGCACAACGCCCGGTGGGGGGACGGCAACGGATTCTCGCACGTGCGCTCCGCGCTCCTCAAAACGAGCCTGACCATCCCGGTGGTGGGTGGCCGCCTGGCACTCGGAACCTGGCAACAGGTCGTTGTGCTCAATCTCGACAATCGGCGACGGACGCGCGATATCGTCGGGGTCGTGCTGGGAAGTCCTTCGTAGCAAGACGGCAGCCATCGACGGACTGAAACCGTTTCATCAACCGGAGCCGATGAAATGCCAACAAGTCGACGTGATTTCCTGCGCCTGTCCGCCGGAATGAGTGGAGCGCTCGGCGCAGGTTTGATTCGCCCGTGGCCCGCACGGCCGACGCGTCCCGTTGCCAAGGCGAACCGGGCCATGCGCCTCCTGATCCTCGGCGGGACGGGGTTCATCGGACCCCATCAGGTGCGCTACGCCTTAGAGCGCGGGCATACGGTCACCCTGTTCAACCGCGGACGCACCAACCCCGGGCTGTTTCCCACCGTCGAACATCTGGGAGGCGACCGGAACGACAACCTCTCGGCGCTCGAGGGTCGGGAATGGGACGCGGTGATCGACAACTCCGCGTCGGTTCCCCGCTGGGTGCGGCAGTCGGCGGGGCTGCTGAAGGATTCGGTTCGGCAGTACCTGTTCGTATCGTCCATTTCCGTTTTCTCCGACTTCAGCATCGTCGGACTCGACGAGAACGGTCCCTTGCATGCCCTCGAGGACCCGACGGTCGAGCAGGTAACCGGAGAGACGTACGGCGGTATGAAGGCGCTCTGTGAATGGGAAGCCGAGCAGGCCCTGCCCGGGCGCGCGACCGTCGTCCGTCCGGGCCTGATCGCCGGGCCGGGCGATCCCACCAACCGGTTTACCTATTGGCCGGTCCGCATCGACGAAGGTGGCGAGGTGATGGCGCCGGGAGAACACGGTGATCCGGTGCAGTTCATCGATGCACGCGACCTGTCGGAATGGATGGTGCGCCTGGCCGAAGACGAGCACGTTGGGATCTACAACGCGACCGGCCCTGGTACGCCGCTGTCGATGGCGGAAATGCTGTATGGCATTCGGGCGGCCACGGCATCACCCGTGACCTTCACCTGGGTGGACGCCGAGTTCCTGCAGCAACAGGATGTGCGTCCGTGGCAGCACATGACCGTCTGGTTTCCGCCGCGCGGCGAGATGGCCGGATTCGCCAGCGTCAATTGCTCGAAGGCGATCGCGGACGGGCTGACCTTTCGGCCGCTCGCCGTCACCGCCGGCGACACGATGCATTGGTACAAGGGATTGCCCGACGATCATCGCGCGCGGCACACCCAGTTCGGGCTGCCGCGCGAACGCGAACGCGAGGTACTCGCCGCGTGGCACGCCCGCGGCCGGTGAGCGAACACCGTTCGGGTCCCCTCGCGGCCCTGCTGGGTCGAGTGGTGGAGGTTCGCGCCGAAGAGGTACGGGCGCTCCTCTGGTCGTGTACCTACTTCTTCTGCATCCTCTCGGCGTACTATATCCTGCGTCCGCTGCGCGACGAAATGGCCGTCGCGGGCGGCGTGCGGAATATCCCGTGGCTGTTTACCGGTACACTCGTGGCCATGCTGGTGGTGAACCCGCCGTTTGCGGCCCTGGTCACGCGCCTCACGCGCAAGCGGTTCGTGTCGATCACCTACCGCTTCTTCATGTTCAACCTCCTCGTCTTCTTCGTGCTGCTCCGCGTCTTGCCGGAATCGCAATCGGTGTGGGTTGGCCGGGCATTCTACGTCTGGACGGCCGTCTTCAACCTGTTCATCGTCTCGGTTTTCTGGGCGTTCATGGCGGACATCTTCACGACCGAACAGGGGAAGCGACTGTTCGGATTCATCGGTGTGGGCGGCACGCTCGGCGGGATTGTGGGGTCGGCGATCACCGCGGGGCTGGTCCAGGTGGTCGGGACGGAGGTGCTGCTGCTGATCTCGATCGTGCTGCTGGAAGCGGGCGTGTTTGCGGTCCGGCGGCTTTCCGTGCTGTTCGAGTCGTGGTCGAGCGCCGGTTCGCGGGCGGTGGCGGAAAAACCGATCGGCGGCAGCGTGTGGGCAGGCCTCACGCACGTCGTCAGGTCGCCGTACCTGCTGGGTATCGTCAGCTACATGCTGCTGTTCACGATTGCCGCGACGTTTCTCTATTTCCAGCAGGCCGATATCATCGACCGCACCTACGACGACCGGGCGTTGCGCACCGCGCTGTTTGCCAAGATCGATCTGATCGTGAACGTCCTCACCATCGTCACACAGTTATTCCTCACCGGTCGGATCATCAAGGCGCTCGGTGTCGCGTTCACGCTCGGCCTGCTCCCGTTGCTCTGCGTCGCGGGATTCGCGACGCTCGGCCTCGCGCCGACCCTGGCGGTCATCATCACGTTCCAGGTGCTGCGCCGCGCGGCCAACTACGCGGTGGCGCGGCCGACGCGCGAGGTGCTGTATACGGTGGTAAGTCGCGAGGACAAGTACAAGGCGAAGGCGCTGATCGACACCTTCGTCTATCGCGGCGGCGACCAGATCGGTGCCTGGTCCTGGAGCCTGATGGGCGCGCTCGGGCTGTCGATTGCCGGGGTGGCCTTTGCCGCCGTGCCGGTGTCGGCGGTCTGGCTGATCGTCGCGGTGTGGCTCGGGCGAAAACAGGAAATCATGGCCGGTCCCTCCAAGGAGCCCGACGGGATGGCGCCGGCCGTGGTTCCGGTCGGGTAGCGGCGCCCGGCCACCTCGAAGGGTAGCTTACAACCATGCCCTTGTTTCTCGCGGGCATTGCGCCCGAAATCACCACCAAGAGCCGGCCAACCCGCCAACGGTTCCAACGCCGGCTGGTGGCCAATCTGCGTGACGCCATCGAGAGCGGCGGTATGAGCGCGACCATCACCGATCGGTGGAGCCGGTTGCTCGTCGACGCGTCCGACGCGGCGGCCGGCGAACGCGTCGCGTCGGTGTTCGGTATCATCGCCGTCTGGCGTGTCGAAGGCCGGGTGGCCGCCGACCTGCCGGAAATCACGCGCGTGGGCGAGGCGTTGTTCAAGGACCGCGTGCGGGGCCGCGCGTACGCGGTCCGGGCACGCCGCGCCGGGCGGCACGCGTTTCGGTCCCACGACATCGAGGTGCAACTGGGTGCGGCGCTGAACGCCTATGGCCGTGTCGATCTGACCAATCCGGACGTCACCGTGCACGTCGAAGTGCGGGAACACGAGGCGTTCCTGTATGGCGGTCGTATCCCCGGCGTCGGCGGCCTGCCGCTCGGGATCGAGGGCAAGGCCGTGTCGCTGTTGTCGGGTGGGTTCGACTCGCCGGTGGCCGCCTGGATGATGCTCAAACGCGGCATCTCGCTGGACTACGTGTTCTGCAACCTCGCCGGCGACGCGTACGAGCGCTCGGTCGTTTCCATCGCCAAGATCCTCGCGGATGCCTGGAGCTACGGCGATACGCCCGCCATGCACGTGGTCGACTTCGTGCCGGTGGTCGCGGAGATGGAACGGGTGGTCGACGAACGGTATTGGCAGGTGGTCCTGAAACGGCTGATGTACCGCGCCGCCGCCGCGATCGCGAGGAAACTCCACGCCCACGCCATTGTCACCGGCGAGGCGGTGGGCCAGGTTTCGTCCCAGACGCTCCCCAACCTGCGGGCAATCGACGACGCGGTGTCGCTGCCGGTGTTCAGGCCCGTACTCGGGTTCGACAAGAACGAGATCATCGAGCGGGCGCGGCGCGTCGGCACCGAGGCGCTGAGCGCGCACGTACAGGAATACTGCGCGTTGGTCCGCAAGCGCCCTGTAACGAATGCAACACCGGAAGCGGCGCGGGCACAGGAATCGCGCATGGATCTCCACGTCCTGGATGCGGCCGTTGGCGACGCACGGGTGCTCGACCTGCGCGCCCTCGCGGACGCCGATCTCGTCGCGCCGTATCTGTTTGCCGCGGAGATCCCCGATGCCGCGCGCGTGATCGACTGCCGCCCGCCGGGCGCGTTCGCGGCCTGGCACTACGAGGGAGCGACGCAGTGGGACGTGGCCGATCTGGCGACGCGGTTCAAGGAGCTGGACAGGAAGGGCACGTATGTGCTGTACTGCGGCGTTGGGGTACTGTCGGCCCACGTGGCGGAAATGATGCAAGCCGCCGGATACGACGCGTACTCATTCCGCGGCGGCGTGTGCGCGCTACAGCGCTACGCGGCCAGGTCACGGTACGGCCCTGAAGCGGCCGTGGACGCATAGCCACCGCTCGTCGTCTTTGACGAGGATACGAGTGGACTTGCCACGGTTTGCCAAATGTTCACCGTTCGCGATCGCGCGCCCGAGGTAGTCCGGCTATGGCGCAATTCGAGTTCCTTGCCTGATCAACGTTTCTCGAACCGCGAGCGCCTCCGCCGACTCGGCGTCCGGCGCGCCGGCGGGATTCGTGGCGGCACGCAACACCGCACGCATCGTCATTCACATCGCGTGGCGCTGCTGTTCGTCATGGGTGTGGCGAGTGTATCGGGGTGCGGTGATCGCACGAGCGTCCCGGCGGCTGACCCGGCATTCGCGTCCCTCATCACGCGGTTGTCGGAGCCGGCCGGCTACTTCGACACCGACAATCTGATATCGAACGAACGATCCTACCTTCACGTGCTCGGCGGGATGCGCGAGCGCGGCGTGTCGGGCGGCGCGTATATCGGTGTTGGGCCGGATCAGAACTTTTCATACATGGCGCAGGTCAGACCCTCGATCGCGTTCATCGTCGACATCCGGCGAGACAACATGCTGCAACACCTGATGTTCAAGGGGATGTTCGCGCTGGCACGAAACCGTGTCGCCTATCTCTGTCTCCTGTTCGGACGGCCGCCCCCGTCCGACCTCGCGTCGTGGGATGATGCGGAGGTCGGGCGGCTCATTTCGTATATCGACGACAAGCCGGCCAGTACCGCGCCGCGCGCCCGCCGCGCGGTTGACAGTGTGGTAGAGCGGTTTGGCGTAGCGCTCGATGATGCGGACCGAGCCACGATCGCGCGGTTTCACCAGGAGTTCATTGACGCCGGCCTGTCACTGCGGTTCCACAGCACGGGGCGCGCCCCACGAGGCTACTATCCAACCTATCGCGATCTGATGCTGGAGCGCGATCGCAGCGGGCGGCAAGCCAACTACCTGGTATCCGATGCCGACTTTCAGTTTCTCAAGACGATGCAGGCGGCGGATCGGGTCATCCCCGTCGTTGGCGACCTCGCCGGCAACCGTTCGCTACGCGAGATCGGGCGCTATCTTGGAGAGATAGGCCAGCACGTGACGGCCCTCTACACGTCGAACGTCGAGTTCTACCTCTTTCGCGACCGCTCGTTCGACGCCTTTGTCACGAATGTGGCAACGCTCCCCCACGATGAGAGGAGCGTGATCATCCGGTCGGTGTTCATGGCGACCTTCGGCCCGCATCCGCTCGCGGTGCCCGGCTATGCATCCACCCAGACCCTGCAACCGATCGACCGACTGCTGCGCGATCAGGACTCCGGGCTCAACACGACCTACTGGGCCGTCGTGACCAGCAGCGCTCTGCCGTAAGCGACTACTCCTCGGCAGCGCCCCTCCCCCCCCGTTGGACCGCAGAGAGCGCAGAGGACGCAGAGGCTTGCGGCACCCGCGACAGGTTCCAGCGTCCTCCGCGGTATACACGGGCGGGGGTGGCGGTACCCCTGCGGCCGCGACGGTCTTCGTGAGCGGCCCCTACCCCTCCGCGGGTTGGGCTTCGGACCTGTGACAACCCATACGCAACAACCGAAGACCCGGTATTTGTAGCCGCATGAACTAGTTGCGCCGCCTGCTTGTGCTGCGCGACGAGGATCGCGCGGGAGCCGCACGCCGGGTTGGCGGCGGTGAGGACCGAGCGGCGCCCTGCGAGCTCGATCGGGGCGCCGGCCGTGCCGCGGGTTGTGACGACCTGACCGGCACTCTGTTCCCGCTGGTCGCGCGCGACGGCATGGCACGCGCGCCGGACGGGGGGCTGACTCGCCGGGCCGTCGATCCACTCGAGCGCGACGACGAGGACGGCAGTGCCACGCGCCGGCCCGTGCTCCCGCTCGGCGAGGCGGCGGGAGGCGTCACGGTGGTGCGGCGCCCGGTGGACGGGCGCGCGGTCGTGGCCGAACCGCCACGCGGCGCGGGCGCAGGGGTCACGCGCCGGGTCGGTTGCGACGCCGTTGGCGCGCGCGCGGCCGAACTCGGAGCCGTACCAGGAGTTGGAGCAACGCGCCGCGTGGGTGAAGGCTGCGATTCGGGCGCCGTCGCGTCGCTCGGGGTCAGCGGCCGGCGAGCGGTGGTCGACACGGGGCGCGCCGCCGGCTGACTCCGTCCACTCACCACACGAGGTATGGTTCCGTGCGAACTCACGTTGTCCCGTCGATTGTCTACCCGGACGACCGTTGCCCTCGGCCGCGTCGTCGTCCTGGATCGGTTGGGCGTGAGATCGAACCGGTCGTTGGGCGACTTGAACGTGTAGTTCCGCCCGCCGAAGTGTCGTGGCTGGTTGACGACCACGGTGCGGGGGTAACCCCAGCGCGGCCGATGCGGCGCGTAATACACCACGGGATAACCATAGTAGAATGGGTCGTAGTAGAACGGGTCGTAGTACCACGGATCCCAATACGCCACCGGATACCCGTATCCCCAGCCCCGGTAACCGCGGCCGTACCACGATCCGAGCCCGACGTGGATCGTGAACCCGCTGTTCCCGTACCAGTGGTGCCCGTAATAATCGGGTTCGTACAGCGACAACGTGTGGTAGTAGGTGGCTCCGCCCCCGTACACCACCCGAGCGCCGACCTGATACTCGCGCAGGTCGTAGTCGAATCCGGCTCCCGTCGCCATGCGATCGACGACGGCCGTCAGTTCACCTTCGGTATCCGTAGTGACGTACCAGTCGCCGAGCGTGTAGTCCCAGTGATCTCCCAGGACGAATTCGTCGAAGACGAACGGGTCACGGGAAAACGCAGCGTAGACGGTGCCGAGCCCGCTCGACTCGTAAATCGTGAACGACTGCCGGTCCCCACGCCCGCGGACCTCGTAGTCGCGGCCACCGCGCGCGAAGTTGTCGTCAGTCGGATCGAGCGGGAACAACACCCGAACCCGCCCGTCCGGCTCGGCGTGCAGCACCAGGAGGTATCCGTCGTTCCGTGTCCGGACATATGAACGGATGCGATCGCCCGACTCGAAGTTCTCGCTCTTGTTGAACCAGATCCTCAATGCCGGGTCGTCCGCCTGCACGGCGACGGGTGCGGGAGCGGCCGTGGCGAGGGCGGAGAGAAGGACGACTGAGAGCATCTGTAACCTCCCGGCTTTCCGGGTGACCCCACGCCAGGGCGGGGAGCGCGCCACCGATCCCGAAACTCACGTCCGGCAGGACAGATGGCAATGCGTGACCTCTTGCACTCTTCTTGTGAGCCAGATGCGTGCCACGAGTCAAATCATTGTGATACAACAACTTGCCGCCGAGCGGTCGACCAATCCTGTCTCATTTTGGTGACAATCGTGTTCGTGACCGCGCCGCTACCGGCCGATGGAATACGTGAGCGCTGTCGTGAGCAGCATGTCGTGCTTCTTGATTCCTGGTTGCGATGGACGGTTGTTGACCTCGTTGCGTGACGCGACGCGGAACCCCAGCCCCTTGAACACGGTCATGGTCACGCCGGCGTCGGACACGAATCGATAGTCCTTCAGGTCCTCGACGCTCGGCGCCAGATCGAGGCTCCAGCCGAACACCGCCGGGCCCAACGCCTGTTTCAGCGTCGTGCCTGCGGCGACAATGGGAGTCGAGTTGGTTGGTGTGTTGGACGTAAACGCCTCGCGCCGGAGACCGCCGGACGCGTAGAAGCGGAGATCGGTGCGATCGGTCGAGAGAACCTGCACACCGAAACCAAGGTTGTAGTTGGAGCGGAGGTCGATGTCCTGGAACTTGTCCCGTTCCTGAGTAGTGGACGCGAACGCGAACAGGCGCGCGGCGAAGAAGATGTCCGTGCGAAGCGAACCGAAATACTTCTCGACCGTCGTCTCGAGCGTGCCTGTCCCCGGGTCGGACTCCTCGACCGCCACGCCCAGCTTGAGCGTCAGCCGGTCCCTGGGGCTGCGCCGGCCGACTTCGAAGTCGGCTCCGAGCCCGCGCGACCGGCTATTGCCGCTCTTGTCCGAATAGCCCAATCCCGCCGTGGCTCCCCAGAATCGGCTGATCGGCCGGAAATAGCCGATGCGCACCGGTTCGAGCGCGCGCAGGTTGTCGGGGCTTCCCACGGCCGCCAGCGCCGTCGGCGCCACGGTGTGTATCGATCCGTCGCTGCCGGTGACCTGTAGCCGACCGTTGGCCTGGGCGATCGTCCCGGCGAGAATCGTCCCGTCCGAGAGCCGCATGCCGATGGGTGCGGGTGCGGTAAACGAGGCGACATCGGCGGCGCCAACCCTCAACTCTCCCGCCGCATGCTTGTACACCCAGGTCGTGCCGTCGATGCGCGCAAGCAGGCCGGTTAACCGATCGCCGTTGGTGAGTTCGATGATCTGCTGCGCGTGCGCCGTGGTTGCCACCGCGCCGTGCAGCGTCAAGACGAGTGCAAGACGCCGGAGAGTCTTGTTCACGAAGTCCCCATGCCTGTGAGTCGGTGGATCGCGCAAAGGTACACCGGGCGTTACGCGATCGCCGTCGTCGCCCACCACACGCCGACGGCGAGCAGGATGCCGGGTATCACGTAACGCACCCAGAGATACAGCCGGCGCGATCCCAACTCGCGAATGGCGTCGGCCCGGACGAATGCCCAGCCGACCGTCACGGCCGCGCAGAACGCGCCGAGCGTCTGCATCCCTGATCCGAACGTGAGGTCCCACGGCGCGAAGATGCGCATGTTGACGGTTGGCGGAAGCGACACGACGAAGACGATCGCCGTCATCAGCCGGACCGCGCGCGTGCGCGTGATGCTCGTGTTGTCGGTGAGACCTGCGGTGAGCACCTCAAGCGCGGCGACGGCGGAGAGGTAGGCGACGCCCGCCAGCCCGGCAAAGAACAGGAATCCGAACACACTCCCGCCGGGCATCGCGCGAAACACGGTCGGCAGGGTCACGAAGATGAGCGCCGGGCCCGAGTCGGGTGCGAGCCCGAGCGCGAAGACGGCCGGGAAGATGGCGAGCCCGGCAAGCAGGCCGGCGGTGGTATCGCCGGCCGCGGTCGCCGCCGCCGTCCAGCGGAGGTCCTGGTCCCGGTCGAGGTACGAGCCGTATACGACCATGAACGTCCCGCCGAGCGCCAACGAGAATACCGCCTGCCCGATGGCGGCAAGCGCGTTGGCCGCGGTGAGGTGGGAGATCTCGAACTTGAGAACGTACCAGCGGATTCCCTCTCCGGCGCCCGGCAGCGTCACCGACCGCGCAATCAACACGAGGAGGATGACGAAGAGTGCCGGCGTAAGCAGCTTGCTGGCGCGTTCGATTCCGCCTCGCAGACCTTTGAGGAGAACGGCGGCGCAGGCCAGGAGCACGAGCCCGGTTCCGGCGGCCTGGAGCAGGTACGGTCGAGGAGTGAAACCGGTAGCCGGTGGCAGCACGGCGCCGGCGTCGAACGGGACCAGCATGGCCGCCGCATGGTACAGGACCCAGCCGATGACCGCGCTGTAGTAGGCGGTGGCCGCGGTCACGACGGCGAAGAAAAACCAACCCACCTGGCGGCCCAGTGGGAGGCCGCCCAACGCAAAGGCGCCGACCGTGCCGCGGCGCGTGTGGCGGCCCAGGGCCAGCTCCGCGACGAGGGCCGGGATCCCAATGATGGCAACCACCGCCAGGTAGAACGCCACAAACGCCGCGCCGCCAAATTCGCCGACCATGTACGGGAACCGCCACACGTTCCCCAAGCCGACCGCCACGCCGATCATGGTCATGACCACGCCGAACCGCGTGCCGAACGTCCCTCTGGCCTTGTCACCCATATAGGAGCCTAAGATGGCGACTGGCGTGGGATGCGACTACGCCTGCTTCGCGCGCTTCCGGTAGTGGAGCCGTGCCTTGGCGCGATTGCCGCATTCTCTCATCTCACACCAGCGCCGGCTGTGATTGCGGCTGTCGTCGACGAACACCCGATCACAGGTGTCGGACGCACACTGCTTGACGCGACGCAGCCGGGGGGTTGTCAGCAGGTCCACCGCCGCACGTGTAACCGACCACAGCATGCGGTCGAGTGCTTCGTCCTCGCCACCGAACTCGAGTGAGCAGCACTCCGCACCGGGCCGGAGTTCGAGTTTGGACAGGGCGCGGCCCAACTCGCCGTTCAATTGATCGAGATCGGACTGAGCCGGGATCTCGCCTCCCGCGGTGCTGGTGAACGCCCGGTGCAGCGCCTCGCGCAGTTCGCGGGCCCGGTCGAGCACGGCTGCGGCGTCGACCCGGCGGCGCTCCGCCGCTGCCAGCAGGCGCCGAGCCGCCCGCCCGCCGGCCAGACCGGCAGCGAAACTCCACCACACGAGGTCCGGATACTCCGCCAGACGCTCATGAGGTCGTTCAGTCCCTCGGTCGCTCAACGTATTCGCGAAATCGAGCGCGAGCTGACCCCCGACGAAGCTGAACTTGGAGACCGGGGTGCCTGTGACGGCATCGCCTGTGGACATAACCATCAAAATCCATAATGACAGGTTATTGTGTGATATGTATCATATAACTAGCCATAGCGCAAGACACTGGTTACGGACCATCGATGCGGAGATCGCAGTGGAACCGACCTCCACCGCACATTCGACCGACTGGTTCGCTGGCGCTCGGCGTGCTGCGCGGTGAAGACCGCGGCGTGACACTCTGATTAGGGGCGGTCCGATAGGGTCGCGAGTCTGCGACGCCAGACCGTATCGAGCTGCCCCGCGGGCACTTCCAGGAGGCGTGCTGCCGCACTGAGGACGATGTCGGGCTCTCTACCAGCATTCAGCCAAGCACGCAGCGCGGCCAGTCCGCCTTCCTGATAAATCATGTGGCACAGCGTTGCAAAGGTGTCATAGGCGACGTCCAGGGTGCCGATGCGCGGAGGCGGGTTGGTCAGGATGCTTTTGAGCGTGAGATCGGGATGCGCATTGATGTAGGTCTTGAGACCTGGGAGGAGATCCCTATAGTCGAGCCCTGCGGAGCCCCCCGTCCAGGTCATCAAACCCTCCATGACTAGCGAGGCCGTATTGCCCCTACCGACCAACGGCTGGAGGATGACGTGGGCCAGCTCGTGTCTATAGACCTCGCCAGCGCTGGAAGAGCCCACAAACACAAGGCGGTCGATGGCGCTTGACCTCCCCCCGACCGTGTCGGATCCCAGCGGGAAGAAGTCCAAGCCGAGTGCAGCGAACATCTCGAGGAGGTCATCGGTGAAGTAGTAGGTGATCGGGGATGGTGCGGGCAGGTCGAACGCTCGGGCGAGCGAATCCACGAAGCGGCCGGTCGCCTCGGCGCGTCCTCGGTCGAGCGCATGCGTTGGTGGATAAACGAAGGTGATGGGTCCGCTCCTCTCGCGTTTCCAGTGGCGCGTGAGGCGTGGCAGGGCGTTAGCGAGCACCCAATTGCCCCCTTCGCGTGTGACATACACGCGGTAGAGGGCGAGTGGTCTCACGGCGTGAGTCGAGTCATCCACGGCCGAGACCAGCGTTCGGATCAGATACGTACTATCAAGACCAACGGCAGGAGCGAGGTGCACAACGGTGAAGTTGGAGAACCCTTGGTACACGTAGCCGCTTAAGAGGTCGTAAACGGTCCACTCGACCTGTTCCCTTGGCGACCAATACGATCTTGCCCGGGCAGAATCGGCACGGCCCGTGAGATAGTTTCGCCAGAGAGCGAAGATCTCATGCGCTGGAGGGGTGGTAGTATCGACGCCGAACCCCACGGCCAGGTGAATCGGGGTTGTTCCGACTTGGGCGTCCGCCGCCGCCGGAGGCTCGAGGGCCATAGCGATGAGCGTTAGGGTAGCTGCTACGCGCATGAAGTCGACGGTGTTTGGCAACTACGGTCGTGCTGCACCTGCTGGTGCAGCCAACTCTCCGCGGTGGTGTTGAAGGCGATGGACAATCTCATGGCCATCTCAGGGCTGATGCCAGCACGTCCATTGAGAATGGCGGACAGCGTGTTGCGACTCACGCCGAGCGAGGCGGCGGCCTCAGTGACGCTCAGCTGCAAGGGAACCAAGCAGAGTTCGCGGAGAATCTCGCCGGGGTGCGGCGGCTGGTGCATCCGGAGCGCCTTCATCAGTGATAGTCCTCGTAGTGTACGTCGGTGACGTCGGGCCCCTCGAATCGAAACGTCACGCGCCAGTTGCCGCTCAGGCTGACCGCCCACGCGCCGTGGCGGGTTCCCTTCAGCGGATGCAGCCCGAGTCCGGGGAGCCCATATCTCGGGGTTCCTGGGCCACGCCGAGTCTACTACCGCGGGCCTTGATTGGACGCCCGTCTCCGCTCCAGACAACTGATCGGCTCCGACGATGTTCTGCCCTTCCCCCGAGCCTGGACCTAACCGATCCATGCCACCCTGGATGAGGTCGCCACTCGTTATACAGCAGCCTTCCCTCGATAGCTACGTCGACGTCGGGCCGTGTTTCCCGACTTCGACACAACGACGTCCACCTCTCGGCCAAGCAAGCGCAGGAGAGTGAGCAGCTGCCCCATTGACTTCGCGCGATTAGCTGGATCGAGGAGGCGGTAAAACTGGCTCGCCGAGGTGCCGAGGACACGTATGAGCTCTCTCTTGCTGATTGCCGAGGCCTCCACGGCCCGCTGCGCTTCAAGCGTCAAACGGTAAACCAGCAGGTCGTTCATGTAAGAGGGGTCCCGATTGTACTCCAACACAGCGTCGATGTGTATCGTGTCCGCCTGCCCATCCGCGAGCCGATAGGTGAACCCCTCGCGACCCAGTTCCTCGTCCGGAAACGCCTCCTCGATCCGGTTACGCGGATCAGGCTGCACGCGGAGCAGTCCATACGGAAACGTGTAGACGCTCGACGCTGTCTCGACCTCAAACGCCTTCTTTCGGTTGTTGGCCCTAACCCTCTTGATCTTCATAGCAGCCCCTCCTCGCGAAGCTCAGCGATGAGCCCCAGGATCCGCCGCGTGGCCTTCCCCGTCATGGCCACGTCGTTCTCCAGATCCAACTTCACAACGAGGGTGCTGTCGCGGTATACGTGCACGTGGTAGGGGCTATGGTCTCCCTTCCAAGTGACGAAGACAAAGCCGCCTCGCCGGATCCTGCCCATCGCCTAATGCTACCTCACATGGTAACACTTCGCAAGCCACGGCCAGACGGTTTTGCTGCTGTATAACGATAGCATTGAGCTGCGAACGCTCAAAGAAAACGCGGCGGCGCAGCCGCCGCTACCGACAGGTCTGCGTTCGACTGCTCCAATGCGCTGTTAGAGAAAGCATGGTGCGCTAGACCGAGAAGTGAGAAAGCTGGGTCAGCTCCGCAACCGGTAGCCCATGAACGCGATTGAGGTACTCGACGACCGCAGCCTTGTCCGTACGGTCGACGTCGCCTCGAACGGTTATGATCTCGCCTGCCGCCTCCAGAGCAACGGGATCCCGCACTGCCGTGCCGAAGAGCCTGGTAAGCTTCGAATCGCGAAGTCGCGCGTAACCGCCGCTGAGGTCGTTGAGCAGAAGAGCCCCAAACGTGCCGAGCGCCATGCCGTCGAGAGACGCTTGAAAACGATGAAAGTCGGCGTGCGTGGCATAGTAGCATTGCCGGAGGATGCCAGGGCCGGCGGCAATGAGAATACCGTACGCTGTGGATTCGAACTGGCGATAGCGCAGCTCACGATCGGGCTCCGGTGCGAGAACCCACACTACTCTAAGCGCAGATCCCACCGGCGGTTCCGCGAGCTGGTCGGCGGCCGCCCGCAGAATGCCGGACGCTCGATTGGTACGCCCACCGGCCGCCACGCGCACCGTGAGCGGGTCTTGCTGTAGCGGCAGATTCTCGCGGAGCTTCAGCTCGACGACGTATGAGTCAACATCGTCGTTGACGACGAAGTCGGCGGTTGGATGGTCCGACCGCGGGATCTCGTTGACGGTGAAACCGCGGGATCTGAGCAAGTCCGTGAGTTGACCCTTGAGTGCGGTGTCGTCAGTCATGCTGCTCTCTAACTCGTATTGGACCTGCACTTCCATGACGAGCCAGGTCCCGTATCCCCGTACACGCTAGATCCAGGGGGTCTAATCCGCCATACCTGCAATCAAGTCCCCCAGTCCTGCACGGTCCGCAGGACTCCGGACGCCGCGCCCGCCCCGGTTGAGCACATGCGTGTACACCATGGTGGTCGAGGCGTCGCGATGACCGAGTAACTCTTGCCGCAGCGTGTGGCAGGTCGCCCGCTTCGTGATCCCGCTCCGCTGCACCGCCGCGGCCATGGCCCGCTGCACCGCCGATTCGTGCAGATGATGGCGGCGGCGCTCACCGATGTCCCGATCCGCGTAGATCCGCCGAGCCGGAAAGACCCACTGCCATGGCAGCGAGCGTCCCGCCTATCCGGCCGCGATGCGGGCCACCCGCGACCTGTTGCGCCGGCGGCTGCTTTGTGGTCCCAGTCATCGGCCGGAACCGACTTCCCGAGCGATGTCAGTCCCCTCGCGACGGCCTCGGGACCGCGAGCACTCAGAAGATCCAATACCGCTCCATCTGTCGGTGCGTCGGCGAACATGGATTAGTCCTCCCGGTACCGCGGCACCGCCTAAAACGTCCTGGCCATAAGTTGCGAGCGCTCAGCCTCGCCAGGCGGGCGGCAGGCTGAGGAGAACGCGATCTTGCCAAGCGCTCAATCATCCGGCCATGCGCGGCGCTCCTCAACTTCATGGCCGTGTCATGCGGCACGATCACCTATGATTTTTGGACCTCGACCAGGCCTTCGGCACGCTCAGCGCGGGCCTGTGCATTCCGCAGCCTCCGCTCGAGTTCCACGATCCGTTTCTGCCGCCCGCGACGCCGTATCGCGGTTCGCTGCAACTGCTTGTTTTGCGCCGCGGCGTCACGCAACCGATGCTACATAGTCCCCTGGAAAGCCGAGTTTCGTAAGAACACTCTTAAGACGCAGTGCGTAATCGGGATTTCTCTCATGCGATTCCGGCGTTTGAAGCAGGTTGTAGCACAGTGCGGGAATTGCGATCCCCTCAAGGGGCTGAACGAGTACTGCTTCGGGGCGGTAGTGCTCCAAGCCTGGTGCGTGATAGAGCCGTTCAAGCTCCGCGCGCGTCAGCTCGATCAACATGCCGTAGGCCCGAGCCCCGGGAGACGGTACCAGTGTGGCCCGCTGGCCGATTCGCAGCGCAAACTCCGCAACATAAGCGCGACGAGGGTTCGCTGGCTTCGCTCCGCTTTGGCGAAGCACATCCACGTCCATGAACAAGCCGTAGAAGAACGTGTCGACCTGTCGATCACTCACGCGCTTACCTCTTCGTGCGCGCAACGACCAGGACATAAGTTGCGAGCGCTCTCTCTCCAGGCGCGCGGAGGTCGAGGAGAGCTTGATCTTCCCAGGGGCTCAATCATTCTGCCACAAACAGCGCTCGTCAATCTTCATGGCCGGGTTAGGCGCCATCCCCTGATGGGCGGCGCTCGCGGAGCAGTGTGGCCAGCAGACCAAGGCATTGCTGGGTCGCCCCGACGGCGAAGATCGCCTCGGCGCGGCCATATCGTCCCGGGGCTTCCGGCCGATGAATGGTGAAGTTGGCGAGCTCCTTTAGCCGCGAAATGATTCCGGCGTAGGCCTTGGCCCGCTTGGCATCTGTGATGGCTTCTAGCGCCGTCCCTATGGCGGCAGGTTCGTTTGGAATGTTGAGCGCAGCGCAGATGGATTCGATGGCACGACGGCAGGCTGCGACGGCTTCGTCATAGTCGCCGCGCGCGATACGTGCTTTAGCCTCGCGAATATGTCCGAGAGCGGCGTCAAACTCGGGCCCCGCGGCGTTCGGATGCACGACCTCCAACAAACTCGTGTGGCCGGACGTGAGGGAGTCGAGGAGCTTGAGCCAATGATCGCGGGGTACAGATGCGCGGATGGGCGGGATCTCACAATCGAGAAAGCCATGCCCGTCCGCGAGGAGTGGCCACAGGGCTAGCCACAGCACGGCCTCCCCACCTGCCCGGTGGTCTTCAAGGCGCTCGAGACGTGTCCAGTCGAGTTCACAGACGACTTCGATCTGGTTTTCGGAGACATACGGAGCCGATCTCACGTGACGCCGAGGCCCGGCCCAGTGCAGCAGGCCGAGAGCGGCGGAAGTCTCCTGGAGTCGCAGCTCCCCGTGAAGGTCCCGCATTTCGAAGGTCTGAATAGGGCGACCGTCGCTGAATTGACCGTTTGGGTGCTCTTGCAGCGTAACACTCAGTTTGAAACTGAGGCGCGGAAAGAGGGCGCTTCCGTGGTCCAGGGCAAGTACTCGGACCTGTCCGATGATCCGGCCATAGACCGTGAGTCGGTTCTCGCCAAAGGACGTCATGGAACGTAGTGGATGGCGCCTAGATTTGCCGGATCTTCAGCGGGCTGTGTTTAAGGCGCGATTCCGGCATTTGATCCTCGTGCTTGAGACAAATCCCCGACCGGTACTTTGTGCGGCATAACGATTAGGCCATAAGTTGCGAGCGCCTTCTCGCCAGGCGCACCGGGACCCGAGAGTGCTTGCTCTCCCCGTGGGCCGAGTCATTCAGCCATTCGCCGCGCTCGTCAACATTCATGGCCGGGTTAGACGGCGGCCCGCTGCATCCGTCGGCTCGATCGAAAACCCCGCGCGCCCGGACGAAGCCGTCACGCTCGATCGCAAGCAGGTCACGAGCGCTTGCGCATGCGACGCATACAACTCGATCGCCGCGGCGCTCATAGTACTCCGAAGGGCATTCAGCGATCCCCCTCGCGCGACATGTACAGAACCACGGTCCCGTACTGGGTAAAGGCGGGGGGGACCATAATGGTCGTAGACGTCGCATTCGATGGTGTCCTGTTTGTGGACTCCCCAGAGCTGGCTGCCGCGCGTCCTTGGAATGTTTAGAGCCGGTAGCCGGCACCGGCCCGCAGGAAGACTCCGGTGAAACTGAAATCCTGTTGCAAGACGAAGATCTGAAACTCGGGCGTGCTGCCGAACAGGAACCGATCGCCGGTTCCACGCGAATAATCCGCCTGGTCATAGCTGGCGCTGAAGGGGTGAAACCGGGCCCCTGCGGCGACGGCGAGGACGAAGCGACCCCGGGTGCGTTCGGCTCCAACCGACGCCGACGCGGCGAAACCGCTCCCGGCGCCAGAGGCGCGACCGCCCGGGGTGCGGAAGCTGATACTTCCGCTTCCCCATCCGGCCCCGAATTCGAGCACCGGCTTCCAGCCCGGTACCGCGCCGCTAGGGTAGTACGCGGCCAAAGCGGTCAAGACGGTCGTCCACGCCTCGGTGGCGGTGCGATAGGTCCCAAGTCCGCCGCCCGTTTGGTCTGCCTCGACCACGGTGAAACCGGATTCGCGGCTCCAACGACCCAGCTCGAAGCCGACAGCCAGCTTGTGGAGGAGGAAGCGCCGGACCGACAGCGAGATGTTCGTGCCGGGCGCAAACGTCGAAGATGTCGCCAGTCCGCGATCGCGCGACACGGCCTCGAACTCGTCGAGCGCGGCGTTCCAACTTCCAAAGCCGCCGAGCGACCCGGCGAACGTGGCCATGAGGGCTGGCCGAGGCCGCCGGTCCTCGCGCACGAGTTCCACCTGGGCCGCCGCATCGGGCGGCCACAGGACCACTCCCCACATCGCGAAGACGATCGATCGCGACACCGGACCCGCCCGCACAGCCCGCCGCGTCGCGAGCGCCGACCTGGACTCGCGCGTCATCCGCAGGGACAATCGGCGAACCGAACCAGCAAACGACGCGGGGCTTGTCATGCGGTTCATATACACCCCGCTTGACGGTGTGGCTACCCCGCGTCGTGCGTTGCACTCCCCCCCTTCCCCGTCCTCGACGGCGTCCCTGCGCGTCTACCGAATCGGCATCGATACCATCAACTGGTGCGTCGTCACGTGCGAGTCCTGCAGCGTGAGCGGTCCGCTCGGCGCGATGAGGATGTCAGCCGCCGCCGCCGCTTCCATGCTGGCACGAGCGTCACCCCCCCATGCGACGCCCGGGCGCCCCGTGCCGGTCGTGACCCGTCCGACATATTGCAGCTCCAGGTCGGAGAGATGGACGCGTACGCCCCAGCTCGGCATCCATTCGACCCAATGTTCGTGGGTCCGACGGTTTGTTCCCTCCACGAAGTCGGCCTGACGCAGCCGGTAGTCGATGGAACGCGCCTGCACGCCGAGTTGCAGCGTTACCTGTCCTACCTCGCGCGCAATGCCGCTGCGCATGTGCACGTTCGAGAATCGGAATCGGTTATCCACGGTCTTGCCGCCGCTGGGAATGACACCGGTCGCCGACGTGACCGGTCCGTCGGCTTCCGCCCACGTATGGCTGCGAATCGGTTCGTACACCAGGTCCAGTCCGAACGTGGACGGACCGTTGGTCCGCGCGACCCCGATTCCGATGTTGTAGGCCCACGTGGTTCCCGGATCGCGCGGGATGTTCATGATCTCATAGTTGGGAATCTTCGGGTGTGACTTGCGGTTAGCCGTGAGCGCCGCGCCGATCCGCCACGTGTCGCCAAGCGGCTGGGTGTAGCCCAGGTGCGTGCCCCACGTATTCGTCCGGTCGAGGTTCCGCTCGAAGCGACCGCGGGGCTCGACGAGCCACTGCGTGGAGTCGATCACGATCCAATCGACGTAGGTGACCTCGTGCGTCATCGACAGCCGATGATGTAGCACGGTGGCCTCGAACGACCGCGCCTTGCCAAGGTCGGCGCTCAGGCCCGCGCGCACATCCGCCATGTAGCCGAACTGCACCAGGTTCTCGCTCATGGCGTAGAGCAAATCGACGCCATCCACCGCGTTGAGATCGGCGACAAAGGCGCTCACACCGACCGCGAGACGTCCGTCACGAGCCTCAGAACCGAGATACCCGAATGCGTAGAGATTGCTGTTGGACCGCTCGCTCAGCGTCTCGCCGATGATGGGGGATGTGATGCGTGAGTCGAACGGCTCGACGAACACCGGTCCGAAGAAGCCGTCACCCGCGCGGACCTCCTGAAACGCGACCGCGCCACCGCCAAACCACGCGTTGGAGCGAAGCAGCGCGGCGAACGGCAGCGACAGGCCGCTGCCGGCGCGACCGGAGATCCCGTAGTACGCGGGTGACGAGATCAGGAGCGACTCGCGCAGTCTGGCCCCCTTCGCCGGATTGACGAACGGATCGGCCAGCGGGTCATCGAGTGCAATGGAGACATCCCCCATCGCGAGCCGGTACGAGGGAAACAACACGAACTGATCGCCGGCGGCCACCGGAACGGTCTTGACGTCGATGAGCTGAGCGGTGGCGACCACCGGGCACAGCACAAGCGACACAAGCAACAACGGCGCGTATTTCATCGAGTCTCCGGAGGCTGGCGTGAGGACGCGTGCGGCGCGCCCCGCGACATGGCGCAGCGCGCTCTCCATCTGAGCAACGACCGGCGCGCCCCGCGTCTGTCAACGGGAGTCCGGACCCCCCCGGGGCGGAATCGGGAAGCGACGCCCGCTAACCGAGGATGGCGCAGGCGCTTACCGCTGCTCGGCCAATCTCACTGCAAACCACCGGACGGTTTGAGGCTGTCAGACATCTATAAGGGAATGAAGACTCGGAAGGGGGGGCGAGGTGAGCGTCGGGATTGCGCGACGGGCTACGCGTCGTGTGGGGAACCGCGGTTCTCCGGCGGGGTGTGAAACCCGACGGGATCACGTTCGATTGCGTTCCGCGCCTGCGTCCTGCGATGCGTCGATCGCCTCCGGTGGCTGCTCGCTGGCGTGGCGGGTATTGTTCGCTCGCGCCTCTGCATGGAATGGTGGTAGTGGCCGACGTCATTAGCCGTCTGAACCTGGCCTTCCAGGGCCGGTACGTTGTGGAACAAGAGATCGGTCGTGGCGGTGCCGCGTCGGTCTACTTGGCCGATGACGTGCGCCACGGACGCAAGGTCGCGATCAAAGTCCTGCGCGGCGAAGTGGCGGCGGCCATCGGCGCGGAGCGGTTTTTGCGGGAGATCACGATAGCCGCGCAGCTCCATCATCCGCACGTCTTGCCCCTGCACGATTCCGGGAACGCGGACGGGTTCCTGTTCTACGTCATGCCGTTTGTCGAGGGGGAATCGCTCCGCGAGCGGCTGGCCCGCGAGGGGCGTCTCCCGATCACCGATGCGAGTCGCATACTCGCCGACGTGGTCGATGCGCTCTCCCACGCGCATGCCCGTGGTGTCGTGCATCGCGACATCAAGCCCGAGAACGTCATGCTATCGGGTCGGGACGCGTGGGTCACCGACTTCGGCGTGGCCAAGGCGGTGAGCGAGACGCCCGGTCAACGTCAGGAGAGCACCGCGGGCATGGCCTTGGGGACGCCGGCCTACATGGCGCCGGAGCAGGCGGCCGCCGATCCGACGATCGATCATCGCGCCGACCTCTACGCCGTCGGGATCCTGGCGTACGAACTCCTGACCGGCGCGCCGCCGTTTACCGGGATGACACCCCGACAGATCCTGGCGGCCCATCTCACCGAAGAGCCCGCGCCGATCGAATCGCGCCGCGGTGACATTCCCGCCCCGCTCGCCGTCCTCGTCATGACGTGCCTCGCGAAGGAGCCGAGAGACCGGGTGCAGAGTGCGGCGGAACTGCTCTCGTATCTCGAAGGCCATCTGACGCCTGCGGGAACGACGCCCTCCGACACACGGCCCCTGCGCGCGGTCCCGCGCCCGCGCCCGACTCGGCGTGCGTGGATGGTGGGTGGTCTCGCCGTGGCGGTCCTGGTGATCGGCGCGATCGTGTTGCGGCCGCCAACCGATGCCGGGCTCGATCCCAACCTGCTCGCCGTGGCCCCCTTCGACGTCCTCGTCCCCACACAGGAACTCTGGCGGGAGGGTCTGGTGGACATGCTGTCGGCGAGCCTCGATGGCGCGGGACCGCTGCGCAGCGTTTCGCCCTCGGTCAGCATCAGCCGATGGAACGGTCGTGCCGATCCGACCTCGGCGGCCCGGCTGGGGCGCGATCTCGGCGCCGGCCTCGTGATATTCGGCCGGCTCATCGGGTCCGGCACCGACTCGGTCCGTCTGGCGGCCTCGTTGTACGACGTGCGGAATGGGGTGGTACTCGGCGATGTCGACCTCCGGGACCACGCGGCGAACGTCGATCGCATGGCAGACTCGCTCGCGGTACAGGTGATGGCCGATCTCAGCCGCCTGCGCGGCCTCGGGTCAGTGCAGCTCCAGTCCTTTGGTACGTCGAATCCGGGTGCGCTGCGCGCCTTTCTCCAGGGTGAGCACTTCTACCGGCAAGCCGGGTGGGACTCGGCGCGCGCGTATTATGCGCGCGCGACGCAGCTCGACCGCGCGTTTGCGCTGGCGTACAGCCGCCTTGGTCGCGTCCATGAATGGCGCAAAGGCGGTGATCGATCGGTCCCGTACGCGTTGCGCGCCGGAGCGCTGAACCGCGGGCTCGCGCCGCGCGAGAGTCTGCTGGTGACGGTCGACTCGATCGATGCGGCGTTGTACACGTTCCGGGGCGACAGCACGAGCTGGGACCTGTTGCGACGCCTGTATACGACCCTCGATGAGGCCGCCGCGCTGTACCCACTCGATCCCGGCGTGTGGTACCGGCTCGGGGAGGCACGCTACCACTGGGGCGCGTTTGCCGGGTTGTCCGATCGCAGCGCGCTCGATGCCTTCGCTCGCTCGGTCGAACTCGACTCGAGTTTTGCCCCCGCGTACATCCACCTGATCGAGTTGGAGAGCGCGCTCGACGGGATACCCGCTGGTCGGCGCGCGATGTCGCGGTACGTGGCCCTCGCCCCGCAGGGGGACCAGACCGCCGGCATCGCGATCGTGAGACGATTGCTCGATGCCTCCCAGGCCGCGTCCCCGGCGCTCGATTCCGCACTCGGCGCGCTACCCGATGGCGCGCTGGAAGCGGCGCTCGCCATCACCGGGCGCCTGGGCGACAGTACCGATGCGGCGCTGCGACTTGCCCGCGCGGCGTTCGCCCGTGATTCGGAGGGTGACGGCGCGCGAACGATGTCGTGGGCCCTGGCCTACCGCGGGCGGTTGCGCGAGGCGTACGCCGTGCTCGACCGCGACGATCCCGGTCTCTATTCGGAGTTGGCGCTGCTCGATGGCATTCCCTATGACACCGCGCGGGCCGCGTTCGTGGAGTGGTCTCGGTCCGGCAACGGACGGGGCATCTGGCACGCGTTGGCGTGGTGGGCGTCGCGGAACGAGGCCGCATCGCTCGATCGCGCGATGCGATTGTGGGACTCCTTGCGCGTGCAGTTCGCGCACACGAGCGGCGTGCTCGAGTGGAATCAACTGGTCGAGACCGCGAGTGCCTATCTCGCCCTGTCCGCGGGTGATTCCGCCGCGGCGCTACGCCGATTCGCCGACGTGCGTTCGTGGCCGTGGGCCCCGTACTATCGGGAGCGCCTGATGCACGCACGACTCCTTGTATGGGCCGGACGTGGGGAGGAGGCGTTTACGATCCTGGACGAGGTCCCGGTCCCCCGCAGTGCCCGCCCGCATCCTGGCGAGGTGTTGTGGCAGCTGGAACGGGGACGCGTCGCGGAGCGTCTTGGCCGGGTTGACGTCGCCGTGCAGGCGTACCGGTTCGTCACGGACATCTGGCGCGGCGCCGATGCGGAACTGGGGCCCTTCGTGAACGAGGCCCGGGTGGCGCTCCAGCGTTTGCAAGGCGCTTCGTAACGCCACTGAGCAAGCCTTCGCGCTGCCTTAACCGAGGCTTCATATGCCGGGCCGCATGATAGGTTGGGTCGGAGTCTGTTCCGTCTCCTCAGGAGCGAGGCCACCATGCGCCCACCTCGATGTTTGTGGAGCCCGCCGTTCGCTATCGGCTGGGCATGCGTCCTCGGTTCGTGCGTCGTGTTCGCGGCTTCGGCCGTCGCGCAGGACGAGGCCGGACCGACGCGGCGCGCCTCCGAAGGCGCGGCGGTGTTCGAGGCGAAGGGGTGTGCCGCGTGCCACGCGCTCACCGGTCGCGGCTCCCCGAACGGTCCCGATCTGAGCAGGCCGGCCGCCGAGCGTTCGTTCTTCGATCTTGCGGCGGCCCTGTGGAATCACCTCCCGGCCATGGGTCAGCGTCTGCCGGCCGAGGACGGCGTGGCGCCCACGCTGACGCCCGAGGAGGCCAACAACGTCGCGGCATTCCTCTACACCCTCAACTACTTCGATCCGCCCGGCAACCCGAATGTCGGCCAGCGGTTGTTTGGGGAGAAGCAGTGCCGGACCTGTCATCAGGTGCAGCGAACCGGCGGGACCGAAGGGCCCGACCTCGATTTTCTCGGTCTCGGGTCGCCGGTGCACATTGCGACGGCCATGTGGAACCACGCAGCCGCCATGCAGCAAAAAATGGAGGATCGCCGCATTGTCCGTGCTGACATCTCGGGGAGGGAGCTGAACGATATCATCGCCTACATCCGGTTTGCGTCCGTCCGCGCCGGCGGCGGCCCGACATTCGCGCTCGCGGGACGCGCGGACGAGGGTCGACGGCTGTTCCGCGAGTACCGGTGTGTGCATTGCCATGCGGTGGGTGGCGAGGGGGGATCCGCGGGACTGGACCTGGCCGATCGGTCGCGCAACATGAGCCTGCTTGATTTTTCCGCCGCGATGTGGAACAAGGCGCCCGCGATGCTGGCCCGCGCCGATGCAGCCGGCATCGAGATTCCCGCACTCGGCGCCGCCGAGCTTGCAGACGTGATCGCGTACCTCTACGCCACTCGATACTTCCGTGAACGGGGTGACGCGACGGCGGGCCGGGCCCTGCTCGCGTCGAAGGGGTGCGTTGGGTGTCACAGCGTGGCGGGTGAAGGCGGGGGCGCCGCGTCCGATCTCGGCCAGCCCGGCACATCCCGGACTTCCGCCGCGGCGCTTGCCGCGATGTGGAATCATCTCGCGGTGCGCCGTGACGTGACGGAAGGTGGCACGTGGCCGTCGCTATCGCCGCAGAACATGGCCGATCTGCTGGTGTTCCTCAGAACGCCTTGATGCCGCGATAGACCAGCGGGTCGCCCCGGTTGGAGACGTACACGTATGTGCGCGGGTGACCCCTGGTCCAACTTCCCGAGTTGAAGTACCGGGTTTCCGGCAAGGCGGCCCGCAAGCGCGCGGCGACGTGTCGCGCGCGATGCGTGTGACCGGCGACCAGTGTCGCGTAATCTGGGCGGAGGAGCCGGGGAAACGGGGCGACCGCCTGGTCAAACCGTGATCCCACACCGCACCAATAGTCGTCGAAGTCCGGGTTCCATTCGAACAGGGGCGCCTCGCTGCCCGGCAGCCCGTCATCCTCACGGGTGGTGGGTCCTCCCACGGCCGCGCCGACATCGATCCGATCGCATTTGACGGTGTAACGGGGATCGGCTCTAAAGAGGTCGCCCGCCGCCTGTACCGCGACGTTGATCAGATCGCCGGGCGACAGGTGCTGATTGGCGGCCTTTGCCTCACGCCACTTGTCGTAGAGGTGCCCAATGGCGCGTGGACGCGGGACCAACGGGAAGCCCAGCGCGTCGTGCGCCTCGAAGTACTCACCGACGAACTTGATGGCCCGTTCGTGATCGAGCGGCACGCCACCCACCCGCTTGACAATGGCCACGATGACGTTGAGCGCATGGGCCAACCCGCCCGTGTGTGAACCGCCGGCCGATGCCTGCATGCGGTTCCACACGTACCGGAGGAAATAGTAGCCCGGCGCGTCGTATCGCCAATCCTCGAAATCGGCGTACACCGAATCGCCGTCGGAGAACTGGTTCCCGTGCTCGACGTAGAGCCGCAGCGGCAGGCTCTGATACCACGATCCGAAGTGCATGATGCCCGCGGGATTCCCCGATCCAAAGTGTTGCGCCCAGGTCATGAAATGGTGCTGGAGCTCCGGACAGAACATCGCGTGATCGTGATTGCCCACGAGGTACACCACGTTGATCCCGGCGTCGAGGAGTGCGGCGAGCCCCCGCGCCACGGCGGTGTGCGCCCCCATGATCGCGTCGATCTGCCAGATGCCCCGGTCGATGGCGAACCGTTCCTTCGCGGCCGAGTTCGCGGGAAACTCGAGATTGCTTCCGATCCGCGCCTCGTCGCCCTCGCCAAGTTCGTCATCGGGCACGGTCTCCCAGAGCTCGAGCACGTCGCCGTTCAACACAAAGTCCACGACGTTATAACGATGCCTGTGTTTGTGCCGGGCGAGCGTGCGGCAGAAACGGAGAAACGGCGCATCGGCGTCGAAATCATCCAAAGGGTTGTTACGGCCCATGTGAAGATCGCTGACGACGATCGCGAGGTGACGGGGCGGCACGGCAGGCTCCTTCCGCGGGGTGATCAACTCTCCGGGTGTGTGTTCTCGATCTTCTCCACCACGATCCGCAGGTCCACGGCGAGGGCCGCAATCGCCCCGATCGCCGCCCACACCGGGACGAGCACGGCGCCAACCACGCCGATCGTCAGCGGTATTTCGACCAGCGTCTTGTCCTGATCATTCTTGATGATGATGCGACGGACGTTCCCCTCGTGGATGATCTCCTTGATCTTGCTCACGAGGTTCTCCCCGCGCACCCTGAACTCCGACGTTTCCACGCGTTCGTCAGTCACGACCGATTTCCTCCTGGAGAAACTGCAAGACGTTTGCCTCGTCACGGCGGAGGGCCGCCGACAGCCGGGCGCGTTTTTCCTGTCCACCGGGCGCCGCAGGCGGCGGCGGGGCCAGCGAGCCGCGCAGGTACGCGTCGATGATCACCGGATGGACGTAGTACTTGCGACACACCGCGCGCGTATTCCCCAGCCGCGAGGCCACGGCGTCGATGGCACGGTTGACGTTGCGCTTCGCCTCACGCTCCGAGGTCGCCGGTCCGAGGTCACGTAACGCCTTGGCCGCAAGCATGGACCCGGCCCACGTGCGGAAGTCCTTGGCGGTGACGGCGGTGTGGGTCGAATCGCGGAGATAGGCGTTGATGTCCCCCGAGGTCACCGTCTGGCGGTTGCCGTCGCGGTCGAGGTACTGAAACAGGTCCTGCCCGGGCAAATCCTGGCACTGTTGGACGATGCGTGCCAGCCGACGGTCGGTAATCGATACTGAGTGCTGAATGCCACTCTTGCCCCGAAACTCGAACTTGAGTTGCGAGCCCGAAACCGAGACGTGACGCGACCGCAACGTCGTCAATCCGTACGACCGGTTCTGGCGCGCGTACTCGTCGTTACCGACACGGATCAGCGTCTTGTCGAGCAATCGCACAATCGCGGCCATGACCTTCTTCCGGGTGAGTCCCGGACGGGACAGGTCGCGTTCGATCCGGACGCGCAGCTCGGGCAGCGCATCGCTGAATTGCAGCATCCGCCCGAACTTGGATTCGTCACGCAGGGCCCGATACCGCGCGTGATACCGGTACTGTTTTCGGCCTTTGATGTCGCGCGCGGTGACCTGAATGTGTCCCAGCGGGTCGGGGCAAATCCATACGTCGGTCCACCCGGGAGGAATCGTCAGGTCTTTGAGTCGCCGGAGCGTGGCACGGTTCGCAATCAGCGTTCCGTCAGGTGCGTAGTACGCGAAGCCCCGTCCCGCACCGCGTCGCCGGATGCCGGGATCGGCATCGGTGACGTAGGTGAGACCGGCCGAGTGCGCAGCCAGGACGTGTTCGGTTGACGGACTTGCCACAGACGCTCCGATGGACGGGGCGCTGCAACCGTAACCCGCTCCCACTCCGGGCGCAATTCCGACAGGTACCGAATGGCGCGCGGCACGCCATCACTGCCGCCGCTAGCGCTTCTTGGCGCGAGCGATCGCTTTCTTGGCTCGCTTCGCTTTCCCGGCGACCTTTCGCTTCACGGTACGGATCCCCTTCGCGACCGTTTGCGTCGCCTTGGTCACACGTTTCGCCACCGCACGCTTGGCGCGAGTCGTCGCCTTTCCCGCGCGCTTCGCGACCTTGCGGACCGCTCGCTTCGCCTTCTTCACACGTCGCTTGATCGCCCTCTTGGACCGGGTCGCCATGTCGCCCTCCACGTACTGGTCACGTTGCGTTGGCCTGCGGAGTTTCGCTCCACAAGAATAACGGCGGACCTGATTCCGGGAAGCGGCCGCGGGCCGTCTATCTATCCGGGTGAGTGACCGCGCTGCGCCTCCAGCCCTCAGCCTCATCGCGAGGCCCACGATCAAGAGGTCGAACGCGTCCGGCGCGGTGATGATCCGCTCGAGCGCGCGCTCCGAACTCGTTTCCGCGCTCACCGCGTATCCAAGCCGTCCCAACATCTCACGGGCCAGATCGGTGATCACCTCATCGTCATCCAAGCGGGCTTTCCAGCCCGGGGGGGGGAGCACCAGGGGTAGCGGTTGCACTGCGTTCGCATTACATTGCAGTGCATTCGGGAAGGCCTGATGGACGACCAACTTACGCTGCGACTCTCCCTGGACCTGGCCCGGGCCATCGAACGCCGAACGCCGGGCGCGGGAGCGCGGCGTGCCGCGGTCTCAGGTTGTCCGTGAAGCGATCCGGCATTACCTCGCCGCCACGCCGTCCGCCCCCGACCAGGCCGAGATCTGGGAACGCCTCGCCAGCTTTCAGGGCGTCGCACCCCTTGACGAGGATGCCGATGACGCGGATCCCCTCGCCCGCCAGATCAGGGATCGCAACTGGCGGAGCTAGGTCCCGCGTCGCCGGCCGACGTCCTGCTCGATACCGGTCCGCTGGTCGCGTTCCTGAACCCGCGCGATCAGTGGCATGAGGCCTGTGCCGTGCACTGGCGCGAGCTTGCCGGCCGCTTCATCACGACGGAAGCGGTGCTGACAGAGGCGTCGCACGTCGTGGCGCGTGGGGGCCACTCGGCCACGCTGCCGCACGAGTTGATCCTGGCAGGCGCGATTCCCGTAGTGCCTTTGCCGGACGCGGCCCGGAAGCGGGCCATCGCGCTGATGCGGCGCTACGCGGACCTCCCCATGGATTACGCGGACGCGAGCCTGATAGTCGTCGCGGAAGCCCTGGTGCTCGATCAGGTATTCACCACCGACCGGCGGGGGTTTGCCACGTACCGGATCGGCGGGCGCCGCAGCTTTGTCCTCATTCCGCCGGTGGTCGGATGAGAGGTTTGCGGTTCCCGACCCTTGAATCCGACTCGGCGCCCATCCGAGTTTCCCCATCCAGGTCGTGCTGCGCTCCTTGTGACACGTTGCGAGGACGGCTCCGAGCCGGCCTTGCTATAAGTTGACGATGATATGGCAGACATATATTCTATGCCATATGTCAAACAGCGCCAAGACCACCGTCTACCTGAACGTGGATGACTACGCCGAGCTCAAGCGTCTGGCCGCGGAGGGTGGACGCACCGCCGCCGAACTCGTGCGCGCAGCCGTTGCGGACTACGTCCGACGGGTGACGGGAGAGCCCGACGCGGAAACGGCGCGCCGGCTGGCCCTGTTCGATGCGGCCTCGGCACGCGTCCCCGACGGCCACCCGGGGAGGGCTCCGGGGACAGGCCGCGGCTGGACCCGCGACGAGCTGTACCGGCGTGGCAACGCTGATTGACACCAACGTCCTGGTGTACCGGGTAGACGCCCGGTATCCCGAGAAGCAGCGCATCGCCGCGGAAGTGCTGCGACAGGGCATCGCGGACGGAACCGCCTTCGTCCCCCATCAAGCCATAGTCGAGTTCGTCGCCGCGACGACCCGGCCGCTCGGCGATGGAGCGTGCCTGCTCGACCCGGCCGCGGCGCGACGCGAGGCCGAGGAGTTTCTCCTGCAGTTCGAGGTGCTCTACCCCAACGAGGCGGTTCTCCGCCTGGCGCTCCGTGGAGCGGCGGCGTACCAGCTCAGCTGGTTTGACGCCCACCTGTGGGCGTACGCCGAGCACTACGCCACGGACGAACTCCTCTCCGAGGACTTTCAGCACGGCCGCACCTACGGTACTGTCCGCGTGCGGAACCCGTTCATCCAATTGTAGCACACTGTCGGTTGGCTGATCTGCTTGTGTCGGGCTTCGCACGATCATCGAGCCACGTCGTTCGTGAATGGAGGCAGTCGCCACGCAACGTACGACCCCACCCGGTCGTCGGCTTGCGGATAGCACCGTGACAGTCTCCGTCTACGGTTGGTAGAACCTGATCTCGTGCATTGGGTAGTGTTTTCGGTTCAGGGTCCACAGGCTGATGCCTGAGGTCGTCGCGGCCGCCGCGACCAGCGCGTCGGCCAGCTCGACCCCGTGGGAGCGTGCGTAGCGCGCCAAGTATGCGCCGGCGCGCCGGCCGGCTTCCCCATCGAGGACGATTTCTCCCCGGGCGTCGAAGAACGCCTGGGTCACGGGCTCCTCGCCCGGTCGGATGCCGGCGTAGACCTCCGCCCAAGCGATCGCCGTGCAGTACGTCGGGACGCCGCGTCGTTCGAGCACGGTCGCCGCCGCCACCGTCTTGGGACGGCCGCGGAGGAGCTCGATGATGACGTCGGAGTCGTAGAGGACGCCGACTAGCGCCGACTCCGCCGTGTATCGCGGCGCAGTCGCCGCACGTACCCGTCGGTGCCGCCGAGGTCCTTCCGATCGCGCCATAACGCGGTGATCCCCTCAAGCGTGGTGATGCGGTCGTCGACGTGAGCGGGTCCGTACGCCCGGGCCACGGCCTCGCGCACCAGGTCGGACACCGTCCGGCCCTGTGAGGCGGCCAGTTCACGCAGCCGCCGGTGGACCTCGTCGTCGAGATAGAGTTGAGTTCGGACCATGCGATGTATATACATCGCTGTATAAGCGCCGTCAATTCACAGGGCGGTCCGGGAGGCTGGGGGCGGGATGACCGCGCGGCCGGGGACGGCGAGCCGCTCGACTTCGACCCGCTGGACAACACGATGACGGCATCCGGCCCGCTCGTTCGACACCGCACCGTCCCCCTGACTGCCATATCTTGACGATCAAGGGGAAGCGCGCGATCCTGCTTCCGACGCCGAGGTCGGCGCGACGGCCGCATCGATCCCGGCCTGGCGCGCGTCCCGGGTCGATCCGACCATTGCGCTACGCGGCAACTGAGCGGCCATGCCGCGAGCAATCGGGTCCCCTTCTGCCCGGCACCGGTGTTCCCGCTCACGTAGGCGGGCAGCGCTTGGTTTCGGCGTGACCGTAGGGCGCGCCGCTCAGGGCCGCCCCGGGTCTCCCGCGAACCGCCAGCCGGCGCGATGGTCGCGCGCGGGCGATGTGCCGGTGAGTCGGGCCCGCACCATCTCCACGGGCATGCGTCCTCCCTGGAGGATCGCGTCGTGGAAGTCGCGGTCGGTCATCCGCCCCGAGCCCACCAGCTCCCGGTACAGGGCGCGAAACTGGAGCCCGCCCAGCATGTAGGCCGCCTGGTAGAGTGGGGAGTAGTTACCGGCCAGCGAGCGGCGCACCTCGCCCTCGGCGTTGGCGCGCTCGTGCCCCACGCGGTTCACCAGCAGGTCCACCGCTTCCTGGGGGGTCATGGTGCCCGCGTGAAACCGCAGCGAGAAGATGATCCGCGCCGCCCGGTGCGATCGCCAGAACAGCATGCCGATCCGGTCTTCCGGCGTGGCCGGGAATCCCAGGTCCCACAACAGCATCTCCCAGTAGAGCGCCCAGCCTTCCCCCCAGAACGGCGTGCCGAAGACGCGGCGGTGCGTCTGATAGCGGGAGGTCATGAAGCCCTGGAGGTGATGGCCGGGGATCAGCTCGTGGTGCGCCACCGCGCGCGAGAAGTGGGGGTTGTTCCCCCGCATGCTCATCAGCTTGTCCTCGTGGGTCATCTCGTCGGTGGGGTACGACACCTGGAACACTTCGCCCCCCAGGAAGAACGGCGAGACGCGCTGCCGCTCGGGCGGGATCATCTCCATGCGCCAGACTTCCTTGGCCAGCGGGGGGACCGTCACGAGGTCGCGCGTTTCGACGAACCTGATCGCCTCGTTGGCGAGGTCGCGGACCAGCCGCGTTTGATCGCCCGGCGGTACGTATGCCCGCTTCACCTGCTCGAGCGCGGCCCGCCAGTCGTCGCCCAGGCCCATCTCGCGGGCGGCCTTGCGGTATTCGGCCTCACACCAGGCGAACTCCTGCTCGGCGATGGCGATCAGCTCCTCGACCGTGTACGGGATCATCTCGTGCACCAGGTCGGCGCGCAGTCCCGCGACGCCGATCGGGTCGCCGATGATCGGGTCCGCTTCGCCGGGACGCACCCCCACAACGGTCCGGTTCAGGTGGCCGAGGTAGGCGCCGAGCGCGCTGTCCGCCTGGCGAAACGGCTCGGTCGTCCACCATGTGAAGAGCGGGTCGTAACCCGCGTAGAAGCGGTGCCAGCCGCGGAACGCCCGCTGGAGATCGCCCAACAAGCCGGCGGCGCGCCGCCCCACGATCCGGTCCCGGCGCGCGTCACCGATCCCGCCCGCCGCCGTGACGGCCTTTCGCACGCTGTCCACGCGCGCGGCGAGCGCCGTCAGCGTTGCGGCTGCCTGCCGGCCGTCGGGCACTTCCATCCGGCGCCGTGCCTCGGTCAGATCCATGATGGCGGGCGCGAACGGCAGCCAGGGGGTTATCTCCGCGAACCACTCGCCGTCCCGGGTGAGCAGGCTCTGCTGGTACGCCAGCTCGTGGTCGAGCAGGACGTAGTCCACCTTCCCCTCGATGCCCAGCGCGTCGAAGTCGAGCCCGCGGAGCCGCGCGCGCCACTCGTCGTAGAAGGTGGCCATGCGCGCCTGGCGGGCCGGCGCGTACGCCACGTCGTAGCGGCGGAGCAGCGCGGCGCGGTCGGTCGCATACCGCTCGACGTCGTCCCGCATCTCGCTCGTGGCCGGCGGTCGGTCTTGTGCGGCCGTGACGCTCACGGCGCCCGCAGCGATCACGCAGAAGAGGATGGTCGTGCGTCGCAGCATTCGTCGTCTCCCAGGGTGAATCGGTACCCGCAGTCGGGTCCGGAAGGGCCCGCGGGAGGGAAGATACCGATGGAGCCGCGTGTCGCGAGCCGCCCGGGCCGTCCCTACGGCGTCGATCATCGAGCGCCGGTCGGCGACGCACCGATGCCCAGCCGATGCCGAGCCGACGCGCGCGATGATCGGCGGCATGAAGCCGCCGCGCGGCTCAGCCGCATGAAGCGGCGGGGACACGCGCCGTCGGTTCAACCGACTGAGCCGAGCCGCGGGTTTACCCGCGGATCCTGGCGCCGATCGCCGGTCGGTGACGCGCCGGTCGGTGACGCGCCGATGCCGAGCCGATGGGCATAACGCTCCGTGAGCAGCGGCATCCTATTACCCTCACGCCAAACGGTCAGCCCAGAGTTACCCCCGCACTGCCCCCTTCGCAAACCCTCTTGGTTCCGGCTTGTCCGGGCTAGGGAACCTACACGGAACGAGGAAGCGCGTCGTTCCGACGCCCGGTGCAAAGCCTGGCCGGGGGGTGGACGACACTGCAAGTTTGGTCTGGACGTCCACTTCCCCATTCCTGGGGTCCCGTGCCCGAGCCCTATTCGGAAGCCGATACTCGGCAGCAGGTCATTGACCAGCGCCTGCGCCTTGCCGGCTGGAACATTGACGATCCGTCGCAGGTGATCCAGGAGCTGGATATCTACGTGGAGTCGGGGCCCGCGCGGCGGGTGCGGGAGCCCCGCGGGGAGCTCGCGGGCCATCAATTCGCAGACTACGGCTTGGTGCTCCGAGGACGGCCGACGGCCGTGGTCGAGGCGAAGAAGACCAGTCGCGACGCGGAAGTAGGTCAGGAACAAGCCCTGCAGTACGCGCAGCTGCTCCGGACCATGCACGGGGGGCCGACGCCGTTCGTCATGTACACGAACGGCTCCGACACGTTCTTCTGGAACTCGGATGAGTACCCGCCCGGCAAGGTGGCGGGGTTCCCTACGCCGGGAGACCTCGAGTGGCTGGCGCAACGCCGCGAGACCCGGGGCGCGTTGTCGGTCGAGTTGATCAACCCGGCCATTGCCGGGCGGGACTACCAGGTCCAGGGAATCCGGACGCTGCTCGAGGCCGTCGAGGCGAAGCGCCGGAAGTTCCTCATGGTGATGGCGACGGGTACCGGCAAGACACGGACGGCCGTAGCCCTGGTGGACGTGCTCATCCGGGCGCATTGGGCCAAGCGCGTGCTGTTCCTGGTGGACCGTATCGCTCTTCAGGAACAGGCGCTCGCCGCTTTCAAGGAGCACCTGCCCTCGTCACCGCGATGGCCCGACCGGGAAGACACGAAGTTCGATCGCAACCGCCGGATCTACGTCACCACGTACGCTACGATGTTGAACCTGATTCAGGCGGGGACGACGCCGTCCACCTGGATCTCGCCGTTCTTCTTCGACCTGATCATCGCCGACGAAAGCCACCGCAGCATCTACAACACGTATCAACAGGTGGTCCGGTACTTCCACGGGCTCACGCTCGGCCTCACGGCCACGCCCCGCGACCACGTGGACCACGACACGTTCCAACTGTTCGAGTGTCCCCCGGGCGATCCGACCTATGGGTACGCGTTCGACGAGGCCGTGACCCACGAGCCTCCCTACCTCTGTGATTTCGAGGTCCTGAAGGTTCGCTCCAAGTTCCAGGTGCAGGGGATCAAGGGCCCGCAGTTGGACGACCCTCAACGCGAGCAACTGGAGATCGAGGGTTTCGATCCCGACAGCGTGGACTTCGAGGGAACCGACCTCGAAGTCAAAGTCACGAACAGCGGAACCAACGCGCTGATCGTGCGGGAGTTCATGGAGGAGTGCATCAAGGACCCCACGGGCACGCTCCCGGGAAAGTCCATCATCTTTGCCGTGTCGGTCCGCCACGCCCGCAGGCTTCAGGATCTGTTCGACCAGATGTATCCCGAGCAGCGTGGCCGGCTGGCGCGGGTCATCGTCTCGGACGACTCGCGGGTGTACGGCAAGGGTGGCCTGCTCGATCAGTTCAAGACGCAGGACATGCCGAGGGTGGCGATCTCCGTGGACATGCTGGACACAGGTGTGGACGTGCGGGAAGTCGTGAACCTCGTGTTCGCGAAGCCGGTGTACTCGTACGTCAAGTTCTGGCAGATGATCGGGCGCGGAACCAGGGTGCTGGAGGCGGATTCGGCCCTCCGGAAGACGTGGTGCCCGGAGAAGGACCGGTTCCTCATCATTGATTGCTGGAACAACTTCGACTACTTCGAGATGACGCCGCGGGGCCGGGAGCCCGGGCAGCAGATTCCCATGCCGGTGCGCCTGTTCCGGGCGCGGCTGGATCAATTGGAAGTGGCCCTGGCCAGCTCCGCGGTCTCGGCGGTCTCGGCGGTTACCACCGACCTGAGGGCCGATATCAATTCGCTGCCGGAGAACAACGTGGTCGTGCTCGAGAATCAGGCGAACCTCGCCCGGGTTCGCGATGATGCCTTCTGGGGACGGCTTGCCCGGGATCAGCTCACGTTCCTTCGGCAGACCATCGCGCCGATCCTGCGGGCCAAGTCGGACGCCGACTTCAAGGCGCTGCGGTTCGAGACCGACGTGGTCGAGCTGGGCACGGCCCTCCTCGCGGGCAACCAGACAACCGCGGCTGCCCTCAGGGATACGATCGTCGAGCAGGTGTCGGAGCTGCCGCTCGGCGTGAACCTCGTGGCGCGCGAGCGGGACCTGATTGACGAGGTGCTGGGAACCGAGTGGTGGGCGGAGGTAGATGATGCCAAGCTGAGGGAGCTGGCCAGCCGACTTGGCCCGTTGATGCGGTTCCGGCAACAACGCCGCGACGCGATGGTGTCACTGAACCTGGCCGATGTCACGGCGGTGCATGAGCGGATCGTGGTCGGACCGGACGGTCGCGACCTCCCGATCGCCGCGTACCGGCAGCGGGTCGAGGAGGCCATCCGTGCGCTGGTGGCCGAGAACCCCGTGCTCCAGCGGCTCCAGCGGGGGGAACAGGTGTCCGAGGCGGACCTGCGCGAGTTGGCCGATCTGCTGCGACGGCAGGATCCGCAGATTGACGAAGAGCGGTTGCGGAAGGTCTACGACGTCCGCACGGCGAGCTTCCTCGATCTGATGCGTCACGTACTGGGCGTGCGGTCCCTCGAACGGTGGTCCACCCGCGTCGCCACGGCGTTCGACGAGTTCGTTGTGCGGCACACCACGTACACGGCCCTCCAGATCCGGTTTTTCCAGACGCTCCGCACGTTCGTGCTTCAGCGTGGGAAGGTGGAGCGGCGTGACTTGATCGAGTCGCCGTTCACGCAACTGCATCCCCAGGGGGTGCGGGGCGTGTTTCGGCCAGCGGAAATTGACGAGATCCTGCGGTTTGCGGACGGCCTGGTCGCGTAGAGAATAGGGTAGTGTCGTATTCAATAGGGTAGTATTGACATTACAATACCCTATTTCTATGTTGGGTCACCCCATACCCTGGCGATCTGACCGCGGTGCATTCCCTGACCCCCGCTTACCTGGACGCGCTCCGCCTGAGCGGCGCGGACGGGTCCACGCTCCAGGCCCTCGGGGAGTGCCGCGGCCGGCAGGATCTGTTCCGCCGGCAGACTCCCGAGCTGCTCGCCGCCCTCAAGGATGCCGCGGTGATCGAGTCGAGCGAGTCATCCAACCGCATCGAGGGGGTGGTTGCCCCCCACCCGCGCATCGAGGCGTTGGTGCTCAGGAGCGCGACCCCGCGAAACCGGTCCGAGCAGGAGATCGCCGGCTACCGAGACGCGCTCAACCTGATCCACGAGTCGGCGAGCGAGATGGATCTCTCGGTCAATGTGATCCTCCAGCTCCATACGATGCTCTACCGATACCACGCGGGTCAGGGTGGTCGCTGGAAAATGACCCAGAATGAGATCATCGAGCGGGATGCGGCTGGGAAGGTCCGTCGGGTACGGTTCACGCCACCGAATCCGGTCGCGACGCCCGGCTTGATGGAAGGGCTCGTGACGTCGTATCGGCGAGCCGTCACTGACCGACGCGAGGCGCTGCTCGTCGTCCCGCTCGCCGTGCTCGACTTCCTGTGCGTTCACCCGTTTACGGACGGCAATGGCCGCATGGCCCGCTTGCTGACGCTCCAACTGCTGTATCACTTCGACTACGCGGTCGGGCGGTACATCAGCCTGGAGCGTATCGTGGAGGAGTCGAAGGAGACGTACTACGAGGCCCTGGACGCGAGCTCGCAGGGCTGGCACGAGGCGGGGCACGATCCGTTCCCGTGGCTGCGGTACTTCTGGGGCGTCGTGTTGCGGGCGTATCGCGAGTTCGAGGACCGGGTCGGCACGCTTCGCACCGGGAAAGGCGCCAAGACCGATCTCATCGAGGAAGCGGTGGGGCGCCGGATCGGGCCGTTTGCGATCTCCGATATCGAGGGCGACTGCCCGGGGGTGAGCCGGGACTGGATCCGGATCATCCTGCGACGGCTGCGGGATGAGGGACGGATCGTGCGGCGAGGGAAGGGAAGGGGGGCCAGGTGGGTGCGGTCCTGATTGCACCGCGGAGAGCGCAGGGAGCGCGGAGGGCTCCGCGTCTCCGCGGTCATTGCCATGTTTTCACCGCTGAGACCGCAGAAATCGCAGGGGACTACCTCCGCGTTCTCCGCGGTGAATCTCACGCTTTCTCCGGCCTGAACGGGGACCGTTTTCTCACATGCTGACACCAATTCTCCGCTCCAAGGTGGACGCCCTCTGGGACAAGTTCTGGTCCGGCGGCATCGCCAACCCGCTCACCGCCATCGAGCAGATCAGCTACCTGCTGTTCATGCGGCGGCTGGACGCGCTGGACGAGAAGCGCCGGGGCGACGCCGAGTTCCTGAAGCAGGACTTCACGTCGCTGTTTGCCGGCAGGTACGAGACCCGCGCGGGCAAGAAGCGGCCGCGGGAAGAGCTGCGCTGGAGCCGGTTCCGGCATCTCGAGGCCGAGCAGATGCTGGAGCACGTGCGGGACTACGTGTTCCCGTTTGTCAAGACGCTACGGAACGGCGGCCAAGTGTTCACGCAGTACATGCAGGACGCTGTGTTCATCATCCCGAAAGCGTCGCTGCTCGTCGAGGCCGTGGGGATCATTGACGACCTCTATGCCGAGCTCGAGCGCGAGCGACAGGAGGACAGCCAGACGTTCCAGGACGTTCAGGGCGACCTCTACGAGTATCTCCTGTCCGAGATCGCCAGTGCCGGGAAGAACGGCCAGTTCCGCACCCCGCGGCACATCATCCAGTTGATCGTGACGCTGGTGGATCCCAGGCTGGGCGAAGAGGTCTGTGACCCGGCGTGCGGCACGGGCGGGTTCCTGCTCGGCGCGTTCCAGCACATCCTGACCCAGCACACCAGCGCCGACCAGCGGTTCGTGGGCGAGGACGGGATCGAGCGCGGTCTGGTGGGCGATAGGCTGACGAATCCGGACCTGTGGACGGCGCTCAAGGAGAAGACGTTTCATGGGTACGACTTCGACACCACGATGGTGCGGATCGGTCTCATGAACCTGCTGCTGCACGGCATTGACCGGCCGAAGCTGGGTTACATGGACACGCTGTCCAAGCGCTTCAAGGAGACGGACCGCTACGACGTGGTGCTGGCGAATCCGCCGTTCAAGGGGAGCATAGACAAGGGCGACATCAACGAGGAGCTGCGGCTCAAGACCACCAAGACCGAGCTGCTGTTCGTGAACCGGATCATGAACCTGCTCCGGGTGGGTGGCCGAGCGGGGGTGATCGTGCCGGACGGGGTGCTGTTCGGGTCGAGCAACGCGCACCGGGATCTGCGGAAGTTGCTGGTCGAGGAGTGCGAGCTTCAGGGGATCGTGAAGCTCCCGGCGGGCGTGTTCAAGCCGTACGCGGGCGTGAGCACGGCCGTGTTGATCTTCGTGAAGGGTGGGAGGACCGAGCTGGTCTGGTATTACGATATGCAGGCGGACGGGTATTCACTGGATGACAAGCGGGAGAAGATCGCGGAGAACGACATTCCGGATGTGATCGCGCGGTGGAGGAAGCGAGATCCGGAGAAGGACACGGATCGGACGGCGAAGGCGTTCTTCGTGCCGGTGGGGGAGATTCGGGAGAGCAAGTACGACTTGTCGATCAATCGGTACAAGGAGGTGGCGTACGAAGAGGTGGAGTACGAGCCGCCCCGAATCATCCTCGGCAAGCTCCGCCAGATCGAGACCGAAATCGTTAAGAACCTCGATGAGCTTGAGGCGCACTTGCAGTGACCAGACGCGTTGCGATCTCGGCGGTTGTGGAGGTCAATCCGGGGATGCCGGCGTCGATCCGGGACGGGGATGGCGACCGCCTAGTGCCATTTCTGCCGATGTCAGCCGTGTCGGAAGCGGGTTACGCGTCTTACGGGGAACGACGAGCCCTTCGCGAGCTGCTCAAGGGTTACACGTACTTCGAACGGGGCGACGTGCTGATCGCGAAGATCACGCCCTGCCTGGAGAACGGGAAGGCTGCGTCTCTCGACGACCTTCCCGATGCCCTGGGCTTCGGATCAACTGAGTTCCATGTCCTTCGTCCGGGCCCGGACGTGGATGCGCGGTACCTGTTCCACGCCGTTTGGAACAACGCCTTCCGGAAGGCGGCAGTTAGCAGCTTCACCGGTAGCGCAGGGCAGAAGCGGCTTCCCGCCTCCTTCTTTGACCGCTACAAGGTCCCGCTCCCTCCGCTCGTCGCGCAGCGGCGGATCGCGGCGATGTTGGACAAGGCAGATGCGGTGCGGCGGAAGCGGCGGGAGAGTCTGCGGTTGCTGGATGAGTTCTTGCGCTCGGCGTTTCTGGAGATGTTTGGGGATCCGGTGAGGAATGAGAAGGGGCGGGAGGTCGTTCGCCTCGAGGCTATCGCTGACATCGTCTCGGGTGTCACGAAAGGACGGAAGCTCCGGAACTACCCTGTACAGGATGTTCCCTATCTCCGGGTAGCCAACGTCCAGGATGGATCCCTTGACCTCGGAGAGATGAAGACGATCCCAGTAACCCGGGACGAGATCGCACAATACCGGCTGGAAGCTGGCGACATACTCCTCACAGAGGGAGGGGATCCTGACAAGCTGGGCCGCGGAGCCATCTGGCGCGATGAGATCCGCGATTGCATTCACCAGAACCACGTCTTTCGTGTTCGCCTGCGCGATGCTGGCATCCTTGCCGAATACGTGAGTGCCCTGGTGGGCAGTGCGTATGGGAAGCGATACTTCCTAAAAGCCGCCAAGCAGACCACGGGGATCGCATCGATAAACCGCACGCAACTTGGGAGCTTTCCCGTCCTGAAGGCGCCTCGGGAACTACAGGAACGCTATGCGGCGGCCGTGACCGGGCTTCGGATTCTCCGAGGGCACTTCGCAGCGGCGTCCACTGGTACTGATCACCTGTTTGAGTGCCTTGCAACTCTCGCCTTTGCCCCGGATCCCTCACGCCCTTGCGCGGGTCTGGTCGTCGGCGAAGGGCGACGCGCCTGCGTGATGCTTGATGGACGCGATGTTGGCAATTGAGAACGGGCGGCTGCCCGCTCCTCTGGAAACACTGGTACCTGGTACAAAGTGGCAAGGCCACCGCGTTTTTGGGAGCGGGGCTGTCAACCGGCCGCTACCATGCTTGGCCGCAACTGGTCAATGCAATCGCCGAGGCGTGCGGGATCGGTGAACGGGTCGAAAACGACAGTCCAGCCGACGACCTTCTTGCCGTTGCTGACGCAGCGAAGTCAAGCGACACGCCCGCATACTTTAGGTTCCTAGGCCGAAGTTCCCGGATGTGAAATAAGGATAACCTGTGAATGGAGTGTGGCTTACCTATGGAGCAAGGGTACGGCGCACTGGGTACATGTTAGCCGCCCAGTCGCACACCCAGGAGGTCGAAGG